>MDSZ01126804.1_pt1 | contig 10113 bp, 9 predicted proteins | sample 811201 | NCBI WGS metagenome assembly MDSZ01 (sample SAMN05326647, study PRJNA326480) | marine metagenome | isolation source: seawater | place: Indian Ocean: North | collected 2010 | reverse complement strand
CAAAAGAGATTTGAATAAGTATTTCTATTTAACAAAAAAAATAAAAGTAAGACCAAACTGGGTATATTCAAATAAGAATTCTCATAACACAGATAGGCATGAAAAAAGAATTTTATCAGTTGGTAGATTAGAAAAACAAAAAAACTATGAATTCATGATTAAGTCTTTTGAAAATTCTGAATATATTTTAGACATTGTTGGAGATGGTTCTTTAAAAAAAGATCTTATTTTGCTATCGAAAAAATATAACGTGAAGTTGAACTTAATAGGTAGTTTAAGAAATGATGAATTAACAAGTCTTTATACAGAATATAAATACTTTTTGATACCGTCTCTCTATGAAGGAAATCCAAAAGTTGTTTTAGAAGCTATGGCAGCTGGTTGTATAGTAATAGGAAATAAAATTGAAAGCTTACAAGAGATAATTAATGATGGAGTAAATGGATTTTTGTTCACTCCTGCTAAAGATGAAATTATAAACATCTTAGAAGTCCTAAATAAAAATATAAAATTTAACGATATTGCTAGAAATGCAATCAAAAGCACTGAAATTAATAACTCAATTGAAAAACTAATGAATAACGAGATACAAGATTACAAAAATCTAATTTAAAATAATATTTCTTCCGTTAACCGTGTTAATTATTTCGTAATGGGCATCATGCTTAATGAAACTACTTATATTGTGTGTTGAGTTAATAATTGTTAAGTCAAGTTCGCTCAAGATTTTAAAAATTAACTCTTTTGAATTTTGATCTAAATTAGCAGTAGATTCATCTAATAATAAAATTTCAGGCTCCATTATTAAAGCTCTAATAAAAGATACTTTTTGCATTTGTCCCGATGAAAGTGTTTTGTTAGAAATCTCTGATGATAATGTAATCCCAGAATTACTATTAAATACTTGAAATTTTTCAATATAATTAAGCAAAATTGAATCTTCAACTGTATTTTCAGAACCGTAAATTAAATTCTCTCTTAAAGTTGCGTTAAATATCAGAGGTTTGGCCCCAATGTAAGCAATTTTGTTTGAATAGCATTCAACCTTACCTTCAGTTGGATAAAATACTCCGGAAAGAAGACCCAGTAGTGTGCTTTTACCCGAGCCATTTTGACCTGTAATAATCGTGTGTTTATTTTTTTGTATCTCTAAATTTATATCATGAAAAATATCTTCTTTACTGTTAAAGTATCTAAAACTTACTGAGTTTAGCTTCATAGCTAGTTTGCTATTTTTGAGTTCATCATTTGAAAATTGATTTTTAAAATTTTGTTTATTTGAAAAACCTTTATTTTTATCAATTTTATGAAGCTTTTCCAAATGGACATGACTATTTGTAGTAATACTAATTGAACGATTGAAGTTCCCAAGAGTCTGAAAAAGTCTTAAAAGTACACCTATAAACTCAATTGTAAGTAAATCAGTAAAATCAAAAAACGCTAAAAGCAAAGCAAGAATAAAGAGGGTTACAAAGTTTGGAAGTATGCTATTAATAGTTCCAAATCTAAGATTCATAACCTGTGAGTTAAAAAATTTATTTTGAGTTATGTTATATTTATCAATTTCGAATTTTATTTTGTTAAGAATTTTTATCAAATAGAGATTATCTAAAACTTTTTCTACGTTTTTGTTTATTTCTTGTAAGCTTTCATATGATAAATGTGAATACTTTCTCAGCATTTTAATAAAATATCTAGTTGGAAAGTACAAAATAATTAATCCAACACCAAACACACCAATAACTTCAGTATTTGAAAATATTAAATATAATAAAAATACAATAATCTGAGCAAAAAAACTAATGACAGCTGCGAGACTTCCATAAAATGTTGATACGTGAATTGTTAAAGTATTAACATAAAAGAAAGCATCAGAAACTGAATAATTCCCTTTATCAAAGACTTCATTGATAAAGTAATTTCTTAGGTTAATTTGAATATTTAATTTAAGTATCTCTAAATTCATTCTGTCTAAATAAACAAAAACGAATCTAAGAATTACTAGTATTGGAATTAAAATTTTATTGTCTAAAAAAAAGACTAATAACTGACTAATAAATCCAGTTTTATCATCCGAGTCCTCTAGTAGGTAAGCAAAGATAATAATTATTAATAAATCTAATAAAACAACTAAATTTGAAGCGAAAACCGAAAAGAGGATTCTTATTTTCTTATTGTTGGTGTCTGTTACTCTTGAAACAAAAATTAAATCTTTATAAAAAGTTGAAATTTTTCTCATAAAAAGATTCTAACAATAGTTGATACCAAAATTATAGTTAATTTTTTCTAGCGGTTATAAATAGGTATTTTATTTCTCGATTTTACTTAAAACTCCAATTGCGGGACTATTTTCTAATAAAAGATAATAAATATCATTATCTGGGTCATATTCCATGTCTCTTATGCGATCATTTACTTTATATCTATTAAAATTTGTCATTTTATTTTCCTCAATTATTACGTCTATTTCAAAAATTTGATATCCATTTAAAGTAGCTACAAAAAAAGAATCTACTTCTTTATAGTGGTTTATTTCAACATCAGATATGCCAATTCCCCCAAAATAACCAACATATTGATAGAAAAGAGGTTCTCTCATGCCATAATCAGCGTGAGAATTATGAAGAGATGCAATTCCCCCTTTCATCTCATAATTTTCTTGATACCAATGCTTTCCATAAGACGAAACGGGCCAACCAAAATTTTGATAATCACCAACTTTTATAAGATTAATTTCATCTCCTCCTACAGGTCCATGTTCCGTTTCAATTAAATAATTTTCTTTTTTAGTTTTTGCAAGTCCTTGTGGGTTTCTATGTCCTTTAGAAATAATTTTATACTTAGCGCTATCAATATTTATTGAAATAACTTTTCCAAGATAACTATCATCGTCTTGAGCTTTTTCCCAATTTCTAAAATCGCCGGTAGCCAAGAAAATTTCTTGATTATTAATATTAATCATCTTGCCTCCTGCAACCATAGCGTTAAATAATGGGTAATCTGTTCTCATAACACACTCACTGTCTGTAAAAAAATAATCAAAATCAAGAAAAGAAAAATTTAAATCTGCAACTAATACTTCAACATTTACACAATCTTCAAACTTTTCATTTACAAAACTAACATATAATTTATCATTAACTATCAAAATATCCCTAATGCTTTCCCAACCATTTGATAATTCATCAAATACCGGATTTCTTTCATATAAAAACTTGTTAGTTATAATGTCATGAAAATTTGATTCAATCAACTCAAATTGGAAATCACCAGCTAAAATTTCGTCTTTTTTTGTAAATGAAAAAATTCCAGAGCCATGGGCATATATTAAAAAATCATTGTAGTTTTCTAGGTAGCCGATGGGCTTTCCTCCAGAATTTCTATATTGTAACCAATAGCAGCAAATTGAGTATTTTTTAAGCATATATTTGTCTTCAAATAAGAAATCACCAAGATGAAAATTTTCAAAACTGCTGTAGTTTTGAATGTTCTCTTGTAAGGATGGATAATAATTCATAATATCTGTTTCACCTTCTATAAGATTCATTTCAAGATCCGGATAATAGTCAGTTGGCTTTAATGACCCCGACTCAAGGCTTTCGGGTTTATAACCAGAAGTTTCCTGTTCAGAAGATTGTTGAGAAATTACAAAAACACCAGCTACTAGGAAAACAGAAACAATAATGTAATTTGAATAATTATACGTTTTTTGAAAAGTAGCTACTAGTAAAACAGCTAAAGGATATAACAATATATTGATAATTATAAAAAGCCGAGAAGCTGTATAGATTCTTAAAAAATAAAAAACTAATAAAACTACAGAAAGGTTTGATAACAAGTAGTAAAAAAAGACTTTTCTGTTGTTGTCTAATAATTTATATAAATTTTTTGAAACTTTGTATAAAAAGAGGTTGAGTAGACCAGTAAGAGCTGAAAAATAAGAATACGATATCTCAAGTTCATTAAGTTTAAGAAAACGATTTATATCCTGCGATATTAATTCTGTAGTTAAAAAATCACTGTTTATAAAAATTGTTTCTGTAAGAAGAAAACTTAAACTAAAAATGGTAAATAATATCACATTTAATTATAAGCTTTCCTTTTAATAACCAATAGCTGTATTGTGTGGACTTTTAATAAAATTAAAAACAGTATTTTAATATTTTGTTTTAAGAAATATAATCCAAAACTCTTTTGAATGCTCTCATTTTTAGTGGAAGATGCGGGTCTGGATTCTTGACACTTGGAATAGTATCATAATCTACATTATCAAAAACATACCCCCAGTCTTTTAAATTTTTAATATTTGATTCTGGAAAATAGCTTTTAATCTTTTTTGGAGAACCATGGGAGTTTTTCAAAGCTGCAGCGAGAGCATGAGATCCAGAATTTAGACAGTAGAACACCTCTGTTGAAAGCAGTATTGAAACAAGATTGTCTATTGAAGTTACAGGGATTGAGTTATCATCCTGGTTATTTTCAGAATATATATTTGGAAAATCTAAAATTTTTGCTCCATCGTGTGAAAGATTTACTTTTAAATCTTCTATATATTTTTGGTCATACACGACTCCTTGTGTTTTAAACATAGAAAAACCATTTAAATCAGCTACAAAAGGTAATCTTTGATCTTGGTAATTTATTTTTGTTACATTTATTTCAGGGTACCCATTTCCCGGTTCGAACCCATGTAAAGCATTAATTGTTTGGATTATATTATATTCTTCATTGCTAACATGTTCCCTATTAAACATAACATATCCTGCGTTTGGTATTCTGAATGAAATATCGTTATTAACGTAATTACTATTTTTCCAAACTAAATTATGAATCTCTTTATTTCTTGTGTAATTAAGCAGGGAGATGTTGAATGAAAAACCTTTTTCAGAATAAAGCCTCGGTAGGTTTGAATAAAACAGGTTATCACCAAGTCCACCCCACGGTTGAGCAAAATAAATATTTTTAATCCCCACAAATAAATATTAATTATTAATATTAAAAATTAATAGCGCAATAAAGAAATAAATATGATTTATGATGATGCCTCAGTTGATGAATATCTTAAAGACTCAATAAAAATTGCAAAATATCAATACACTCTAAAAGAAAAAATAATTCAAATCACAGATATAATTTACGAAAAAATTAATAATGACGGAAAAGTTTTAATTTGTGGAAATGGAGGGTCTGCTGCTGATTCACAACATTTGGCTGCTGAGTTAGTAGTAAAATTTAATAAAGAAAGAAAACCTATTCCAGCAATCGCCTTAAGCACAGACACCTCTGTATTAACTTCAATCGGCAATGATTTTGGTTTTGAATATATATTTTCAAGACAAATTCAATCAATAGGAAATAAAAATGATTTCCTAATTGCGATAAGTACTTCTGGAAAGAGTGAAAATATAATAGAAGCTTTAAAAGTTTCTTCAGAAATGGGAATTGAATCTTTAGTTTTACTAGGACAAGATTCAACTGCAGTCGAAGCATATTCAAATCATTTGATTACAATACCCTCAAGTATCACAGGTGTCGTTCAACAAGCACATATAACTGTTGGTCAATTGATTTGTAAAATACTTGAAGACAAAATTTCTTAATAAATGAAAACTAAAAAAATTGCTGTTTTTGGAGATTCTATATTAGATTCATTTACATTTTATTTATCTAATCGAATGTCACCCGAAGCCCCTGTACCAGTTATAGAACAAAGTAATAAAAAATACTTTCCAGGTGGAGCCGCACTAACTTCAGCAAAGCTCGCTTTTTATAAAAACCATGTAGATCTCTATACTCAGGTTGGAAAAGACCGATACGGGGAAATTTTATATGATACTCTAGGAAAAGTTAAAGTTATTAATTTTGGATCTACAAACTATTCAACAATTTTAAAAAATAGAATTATTGTAAACAATAAATATCACCTCAGAGAAGATCTAGAGTTTTTCTCTGAGCCAAATGTAAATGCAAAAATTATTAAAGCTTTTAAAGAAAACATTAAACAATACAGTGCTGTTGTTTTTGTTGATTACAATAAAGGATTTTTGAATACAGCTTTATTTAATAAATTAAAAAATCTTTGTATGGAAAATGATTTAAAAACCTTTATTGATCCACATATCAAAAATATTTTTGATTTTAAAGGTATTGACTATATAAAACCCAATTTATCAGAGTCAAAAATTATTACTGGAAAAAATAATGTTAGATCTGCCTTAAGAGAGCTGGAGTCAAAATATGATGCAATTCCAATAATAACTTTGGGTAGCAAAGGGGCCATTACAATTATTGATGATAAAATAACATATTCAGACACTTATCAGACTAAGTTTATTGACTCTAGTGGTTGTGGGGATATCTTTTTAGCAACTTTTATTAATTCCATTATTAACAATAATGCTCTAAAAATAAGTTTAAATAATGCAGTAAAGCAAGCTTCTGAAAGCTGTAAGATTTTTGGTTATAAAATAAATTGATAATTAAAAATTTAGAAAATCTAATTTTAAAGTCTGAAAATATCAATCAAAATTTTGAAACGATTGGTATGATCTCAGGTTCTTTTGATAAGTTACATGCAGGACATAAGCATGCTTTATCGTTTGCGAAAGAATATTGTGACCACTTAATCGTACTTGTAAATTCAGATAACAGTATTAAAACATATAAAGGGAAAAATAGACCTTTTGAGAATATAGCAACAAGGGTAGAAAGTTTAGAAAAATATAATAATAATTTCATAATTTACGAATTTGATGACTTGATACCAAATAAAATAATTGAATCTATTAAACCAAATTTTTATTTTCTCCCTAAAGAGTGGTCTTCAAACCCAGTAGAAAAAGCAATACTTGAAAAAATCGATTGCAAACTTATAATTCATACAAGTTTGCCAGGATTTTCTACAAGCAGTGGTACTTCAAAAAATGAGATAAAAAAATTTAAAGAAAACTCAGCAATCTTTTTAGACAGAGACGGAACAATAAATGATGATGTCGGATATTTAAATGATAAATCAAAAATAAGCATTTCAGAGGAAAACTTAAATGGGTTAAAACTCATTTCAAAGTTGAAGTATTTAAATATTATTATTACAAATCAATCAGGTGTATCTAAGGGTCTTTTATCTGTGGATAAATTAAAAGAGATAAACGAGTGCTTAATAGACAAGATCGAGTCTCACGGTGGAAGGATTGATAAAGTTTATTATGATATTTCCTCAAATGAAAATCCTTCAAGATTTAGAAAACCTAATAATGGAATGGTACTAAAAGCAGTAGATGAATTTAATGTTGTGCTAAGGGATTCATGGCTTATCGGTGACAAAGATACTGACATAGAATTAGCAAAGAAAAATAATATTAAGTCCATATATATTGAAAATAAAATGTATAAATATCAATCAGAATTCGTATATGATTTTAAGGTTAACAATCTGACTGAAGCTTACGAAATAATAAAAGAAAGTTTAAGTGGAAAATAAAAAAAATAAGAAAATTAAAGAACCTTCAGAGTACAGTTGGTGCTTAGAAGATATAAAAAATTTTAATTCAGATATAAAAATAATTGTTGAAGTAGGATCAAGAGATGGTCTAGATGCAATTAAGATTTCAGAAGCTTTTAACTCAAATGAAAATTTTGTGTTTGAAGCCGATCCAGAATTGATTGAAGAAATAAAAATTAACATCCACAACTTTGGACAAAACTCAAACTTCAAAATATTCAACTTAGCCCTTGGAGATAGCGACAAAGAAGTGTCGTTCTACGCTGTTGATAAAGACAGGTATACAAATAAAGGAGTTGGGAGTTTATTTAAGATAGATTTCGAAAATAGAGAAACAACAGACCCAGACTACAAAAGAAAAGGGGTACAAAAAGAAATTAAAATAAATCAAAATAAATATACTTCATTAAACCTTCCAAATCCAGATCTGTTATTGATTGATGTTGAAGGTGCAGAGCACGAAGTTTTAAAAGGTTTTGAAGATAAATTAGCAAAAATTAAATTTATTGTTTTAGAATCATCAATCTCCAAAAACCAAGTCGGAGCAAAAACCTTTGGCGATATACATAAATTGTTAAAAAATAACTTTAGGCTTTCAAAAAATACAAGATATCAAAAAAACTATAAAATATTTCTAGAATTATATAAATATAGATTTTTGTTAAGAAAATTCTACATACCTTCTTTTGACTTATTTTATGTAAATAAAAATATTGATACTCTGTAAATTATTTGCTTTTAAAAAATATACTTAATTTAATTGATTAAAACATCACTATTAAAGGTTGGAATCTAATATTATTTTATGAATAAAAATATGGAATATGGAAGACATCTTCTTCTTCAAATCTTTGAGCGATTTATTGAAGAATACAACATTCCGCCAGATCTAAATGTTTTAATCATAGGCGGATCAAACGAAGAACCTGAACTTGAAGTACTTAGAAATAATAGACTTGATTTCAATTTGACTTTATATGGAATTGAAGAATATGAAACTTATTTTGACATGAATAAACAAAACGATGTTGAAAATAATTCTTTTGATTTTTTGATTTGTAGTAATGTCTTAGAGCATGTTTGGAATATAGAAAATTTCTTTGAAAATATCAAAAATTTAACAAATGAAAATACTCTAGTTTATATTAATTGTCCAAAATCAAATATGGAACACGGATCTCCCGAGTACTATTCTGCTGGATACCCCAAAGAATTTTTGATTAAAAATCTTGAAAATAAAAACTTTAAGATTCTAGAAGCCGGTGAAGTTGGATCCGAAAGGTTTTATAAGAGTATTCACCTGCTGCAAACATTATATACAAAAGAGGAAGTTGAGTCTAAATATAGATTTAAAAATAATTCAATGTTGTCTAAATTAAAGCATTTAGCAAAGTTGTATAACTTAGGTCATTATTTGTCACTAACTAGATCATCAAACAATATGGATAAGTCTGCATTCATGACTAATTCATACGTATTTGCAAAGAAAACCGATTAAGTTAAATGTAGTTATGAAAAAAATTCTACTCACAGGAAACAAAGGTTTTATTGGTAAAAATATAGAAAAATTTCTATTAGACCATGATGAAGAATTTGAAATAATTACGATAGAGAAAGATTTTTATAGTCCTCAAGACTGGGAAGTTAGTTTGGATGAAACAATTAAGTCAGTGCAAATAGTGTTACATGTTGGAGCAGACTCTAATACTTTAAATACTGATATTGAAAATGTTATGTTCTTAAATTTTCTAGTAAGTAAAAAAATTTTTGACTTGGCTGAAAAATATAAAATTCCTGTTGTTTACTCTTCTTCAGCAGCTTGCAATGGTGTAAATGGATATCCTAGTAATCTATATTCTTGGTCAAAATTTGCAGCTGAGCAGTATGGAATTAAAAATAATAAAGAATTTATAGCATTGCGCTATTTCAACGTTTTTGGACCGGGAGAAGAAAAAAAAGGCAAAATGAGTTCTGTAGCTTATCAATCATGGGGGAAAGAATCTTTTGTACTTTTCCCTAAAAAACCTAGTAGAGATTTTATATATATTAAAGATGTAGTTGAAGCAACTACTTTTCCAATTTTTAAAAAAGTTAATAGTGGAATTTATGATGTAGGTACAGGTGAATCAAGAACATTCGAAGAGATTCTTAACGGGCTAGGAGTAGAAATTAAATATTCAGAGGAAAATATAATACCTCAAGGCTATCAATATTTTACAAAAGCTGATAAAAATAAATTTATGGACGGGTGGACTCCAAAATTTAATTTATCAACCGGATTAAAAGATTACATAAATTATCTAAATCAAAATAATATTGAAAATTTAGAATATTAAAAGCTTCAATTTTTTACGAACCTTTAAATTTTAAGTAAAAGTTAAAAATTATTAATTTGTTTTTTAAATTTTTTTACTAAAAAAATAATGCCCTTTAGGTTTATTTATATCGAAAATATTTTTTATATCTACAAAGTTTGACCCTACAAGCATTGGTGGACCTGTGAAATATCCGGGATTATATGGAAAAATTTCAACCCAATATTTAAAAACTGAATCGTAGTTTCTTTGTCCAAGATTTTTAGCTTTTAACTTTCCATAAAAATATTTATTCTT
>MDSZ01173461.1_pt1 | contig 10114 bp, 6 predicted proteins | sample 811201 | NCBI WGS metagenome assembly MDSZ01 (sample SAMN05326647, study PRJNA326480) | marine metagenome | isolation source: seawater | place: Indian Ocean: North | collected 2010 | reverse complement strand
GATTTCTTTGAAAGGAGTGGTGGTGGAATTGGTATGACGAGAATGATACGTGCCTTGAAATTATCTAACCTTCTATAATTTTGAGTTTATTAATTTCTACTTCTTTATTATCACCATTATCCCATATAATCATTAATTTATTTTTTTTCCTTTTATTAATTTTATCAACTGTGCCTTGAATGAGTTTACCTCTATGTTGCCATTCAACACGCATATCTTCTTTAAAATCATCTATAGTTAAAGTTTTTTTCTTAGGGGTAGGTGTTTCGGGACTTGGTTCATCAGGATCCGTTTTATCTTGTTTAAGTTTTAAAACAGGTGTTTTTTTCTTATCAGGTTTCTTATCAGGTGTTTTATCGGGTTTCTTATCTGGTTTTTTATCGGGTTTCTTCTTAGATTCGGGACATAATATACCTTTATCATTACAATCACTCATAATTTGAAATTCATTATTAATTTTTTCATTTTCTTCAGTATTTTCACCTTTTTTCTTATCAGGGTGATTTTTTAAAGCCCATTTTCTAAAATCTTTTTTATGGGTAGTTTCATAAACTTCATTTTTGCACATAACAACTTGACAAGATTTTTCTTCTGGTGTAAGATTCTTATCACCTTTATTGAAATTATTTTTTTTACTTTCTCTTTTAGGTTTATTAGATTTTAAAAGTTCTTCATAATTTTCATTTACTATTTTAACAGAACCATCAGAAACTTTAATAAATGGATTCTTTTGATTATTGGTAATAATAATAGAATCTTCATTACGAGTTATTTTACCTATCAATTCTTGAAATTCTAAATATTCATTTTGTAATTGTGTAACAAGACCTACATATTTTTTCCTTAAATCAATATAATTTTCTGCTTTATTTTTTAATTGAAAAGTAATTAGATTTAATTCTTTTAATAATGTAATTCTATTTTTATAAAAACCTTCAATTTTTTCAGTTATATGATTATAATAAAGTTCTTTATATTTATTTTTAATTTCTTCAATTTTTTGTTGATTTTCTGTTTTAAAAGAAGAATATTTATCATAATCTTTAATTAAATTATGGTTATTCAAAACTTCAAAATTATATCCTTTACTATCAAAACTTTTATTGAGATTATCTAATAATTTCTGTATTTCATTTTCTTTGTGTATATATTTAGATAAAGTAACAATAAATAGAATATCTTGTTTTTTCTCACTACATGAAATAGTTATATCTTTATCAGTTTCGGTAAAAACTTTTTTAGAAGTTAAACTATCACCTTTACAAGAAATAAATTGTGGATTTTTTGCCAGAACTTTCATTTTTTGAGAATAATAAATTCCTAAATGTTCTAAATAATCATCATGATTCATATTTATTAATAGTATTATATAAATTTTCAATTTTTTTATTATAATTTTTTTCATTTGTTATTCTTTTTTTATAACGATCATAAAGTAAATAAATACCTATGAAAATCATTATTAAAAAAAAACAATTAATTAGAATTTTTCTATAATTACTAGGATTTGTTGTATTTTTTTTTACAATTGGTTTAATAATTTCTATTTCTGGTTTTTTTTCAAATAGAGAATGATCAACTAATTTTGGTTTCATAAAAAAAAAATAAAAAAAATCTATAAAATTAAACAAATTCTCCTTTTTTTACAATTAAAAACAAATAAACTAAAGAAGTAATAACTGTCGTAACTAACCAAAAAGGATATATTGTTTTTGAAGGACCGGTTCCAAAAGATTTAAATTTACCATTTTCATCAAACATAAATGGGGGTTTATAGTTATAAAAAAAAGCACAAACCAATAAATGTATAATCAATACTTTTTGTAAAGTTGAATCAATCTCAAACATTTATTAATATAAATATAATATTTTCAAGATTCTATTTTTTCAGGATTTATATAAATCCAACTGTCTAATTCGCAGAATAATTCAGTTTTATTGTTATAAGAAATAAATATCTTATTATCTTTTTTTATAACAAAAAAATCTTCTAATGATTCTATAAAATTTAAAGTCCCTTTACAATTTGATTTAAGGAAATTTGTCATAGTTCTATGACTCCCCATGTTTTTTAAATTTAAAAAATGTGTCCTACTATTTAAAAGTGATACTAATTCATTCATTTCAATACAATTTGAATTTGTTTCTTTAATAATTTCTGAAATATTTTCTTTAGCTACATCTAAAACTTTCTTTTTTTCAATATTCCATTTATAATTTCGGACCATTTTACTCTAGTTAAATAAAAATTATTAAATAAATTATTTTTTCTAAAAAAATATCAAATAAAAATAATATTGTTTAATTAAGTATAAGTTTTATTTTTATAATTTAGTATTTTTAAAAAAATATATATATCTAATTAATATATTATGGAACAAACAGAAATAATAATGATAATTATTTTAATTGTAGCCATTGTTGCAGGTGGTATAATTATGATGGACGATAGTTGTCCTGATTCTGGAATAAGAATAACTAAATCTTGTAAATGTGGTGAAGAAGATTGTCCAGTAGGAAATACTTGTAATGATACAGAAGAAGGTAAAAAATGCACTCATCCAACTGATAACCCTGAATTAAGAAATCAAATGGGAATACCAACACAATCACAACCACAACAAGAATCTGGTAGTGAAGAATTATGTGAAGGAGTAGAATGTGGTAATGGTAGATGTTCGCAGGGAAGATGTATTTGTAATCCAGGTTATACGGGTAGTCATTGTTTAATGAGTACTATGGACTGGACAAGAATATCACAAGATGATGGAGGATCAAAAGTTACAGAAATAAATGGACAAAAATATTGTGCTGATAATTATTATTCTGATTTAACTGTAGAAGGTGGTAATTGTGAATTATGTCCAAGTAGTAGTTTGAGTGGTAATAATTTAAGAAGTAAAGCACCCAATAATGGTAAATGGACAGAATGTAGATGTGAAAATATAAATGGTTTAAATATGTCTTATATAAATAAAGATACAAAAGAATGTGTTAGATGTCCACAGGAAGAAGGATCTTCATTAGAAAACCCTTCAAAAATTGTCCCTTTAGATATAGATCCATTAGGTGATGAAACTGATTGTAGATGTAATAATGATGCTGGTTGGTATGATAATACAAATGGGAGTGGTTGTATGAAATGTCCAGAAAATTCTACAATGAATACATTAACAAATGAGTGTGATTGTATCACAGGTTATGAAAAAGATAATAATAATAATTGTAAAATATCAGAAGAATACAAACAATATATAAATAAATGTGGTATATATGAATTTGAATTAGAAGGTGGAGATAAAAAAATAGTAGATGGATTACCTGTTTTAAGTGGTTTAAATTCATCCGATTTTGATGATAATATGCGTAATTTACTATTTGATGAAACTACAAGTCATGGAGTTGCGGCAACATGGTTTAAGCATCATGCTAATAATAGTCAATTTTCATTTACTGAATCAGGTACATGTAAATATAGAGGTGAAACAGGTGAATTAAGTACATGTGGGGAACCAGGTGGTGAAGCACAACATTTTGATGATAATTGTAATAATTGTAAAGAAGGTAAAACTTTAGTTTGGGATGCTGTAAAAGGTTTTAATTGTGTTGATGAAGTTTGTGATGCTGGTGAAGGATCATCGCCAAGTAGTAATATCCAAAAATGTTTTGATGATGAAAACATTATACCAAGTTCTGATCGTATTTTTATTGAACAAAATGGTTTACCTGGTAATGGTATATGTATGCCATCTGATCCTAATAATCCACTAGCAGGTAATATGTGTTCAACAAATTTATTAAATATTTCAGGTGTTGATGGACAAGGTAATGCGATGACATTGCCGGGTTCTGATAATTTAAGAATTTCTAATTGGGAAAATTTATCTGATATATCCAAACCCCAATATTCAGGAAATCGTTATGAACTTGAAGAAAATACAAATAAGATTGTCTGTAGAATTAATCCTGATATTCAAGGTGTAGATCATGATAATAATGATGAAAAAAGATGTTTGGAAAAAAATAATATTTGTGAAAGATATAATGTCGATGAAACAGGGCAATTTAGAGAAAATATTTGTAAAAATAATTCAAAATGTGTAAATATAAATGTACCACCATATTTTGATTGTGTAGATCCTTCTAAACAAGAACCTGCTACTAGTATAACGACAGATCCAGATACAGAATATTTTAAAGATGGAACATATAATAAATGCCCAGCTAATTTTGTTGATGAAAATGATAATATAGTATCATTAACACCTGAACAAGCAAGACAAAGAGAGGCAAATGGAGAAATGGTTATTAGAAATTATGGAAAATTATGTCATTTAACATCAGCAATAAATAATTCACCAAGTGGAAAGGGTGTTTGTGGTTGGGGATATATGCAAGAAAATGATAATGGTGCTAAGAGATTAAAAAAACATGATGATTTTATTGGTGGAATAGAAATGACACCACAAGGACCTGTAGAAACGCATTATATGAGAGATGGAGAACATTCTATTTTTAACTTACCCATAACAGCAGATGAATATCAAACATATTCATGGAATAATTATCAGTGCGATTGTTCAAATGCTAATAAAAAAGGTAAATTTCATAGACATTATGATGTACCATCATTAGATACAAATACATTTTGTTTTGGACCTACAAATGATTCAGATATTGGTGTTGCTATGGATACAGATAATACAGGTGATTCACCTGTTCATATGACATGGCAAAAAATATTTCAACCAAGATTTGATTTTAGAGGTAATAGATTATCAACACAAGACAATAATGAAATTGAAAATACATTATTAAATCAAAGTAATGATAATAATAAAGCACTTTTCCCAAATTCAATCAATAATTTAAGTTATTATTTAGATTGTGGAACAAAAGAATTTACAAATACAGCAGATTCTACAGATGGTTATAACACAGGTCATTTTTTCCATTTTGATCAGGCTTTTACTGATTCGGGTGATCAAGGTGAAGCAATAGGTTCTCCATTATGTATACCATGTTCTGATTCAGGTCAAGATCAATTAAGAGGTTATAATCAAATTAAAATAAAAAAATGGTTAGGATGGAATCCTGATAATACAGGTTTAAATGATGAATCACATGATAGTCTTGAAAGTTATACTCAATTTTTACAAGAACATATTGAACAAACTGGTTCAAATGAATTTTTATCAAGTATAGCAAGCATTGATCTTGATCAACCAATAAATACACAACATCAAAATAGAGTTTGTAAACCTGCATATCCAAATTATTATGGCACACTTAAAAAAGGTGATACAGAATCTGAATCTGTTGGTGGTGAAAAAGCAAGAGGTAATCAAAATAAAGTAAAAAAACCTGTTCTTAATGGTGATATTTTAAGAAAAAAAGCAAATATTGAAGCTTTAAATTGCCCACCTGAAAATTCATTACAATGGGCACCTGTTAATTTTTGGTTAAGAAGTACTGGATCAACACAAAATTGTAATTTAAGAAATTCAGAAGGTTTAATAAATGATAGATATTTAAATATTAATAGCATTGGGACAGGTGGAAGTGGAGGTAATAGAAGAACATTAGTTCATGGACAAAATCTTGATTGGAATTCAGGAAATCAAAATGATGATGAAGCAAGAAGTTCATTTAATTCATTTCAAACAGCCGCCAACACTATAGGTTGTAGTAATGTTTATTCTTTTAAAGGTGAAGAATTAAAAAGAGTATCAGATGTAAATGGTAGTTGGCGTGAATCTGATTGGATCGGAGCGACAGGTGGTGCAAATTATCATTGTCATTGGTCAAACGTTTATACAGGTTAATTACATATACATATGACTTGGTGGTCCATCAGAAGTTTTATTTTTCAAAAGTATATCAATAATATCAGATGTAATTGTTAGTGGTAGTTTAAAATCTTTAATTTCAAATGTTAAATCAATTTCTTCTTTATCTTCTTTTTCATTATAAGATAAATTATAAATATTTATCTTTGAGACAATCGTTTCAATACATCTTTTAAGATTTCTAACACCTTCTTCTTTATTTGTAAAATCAGAAATTATTTTTTCAATAACATCATCAGAAAAGATTAAATCTTCTTTTGTAAACATAAATGTTTCTAGAAGTTCAGGAAGTAAATAATCTTTACAGATTTGTATTTTATCTTTTGTATTAAAACCCTTTGTATTAATAACATACATTCTATCTTTTAAGATTCTATCTACTTTAGTTTCATCATTAAATGAGAAGATAAATAAACATTTTGATAGATCAATATTGATTCCAGGGAAATAATTATCTTGAAACAATGAATTTTGTGATTGATCTGTAAGATGTGTCAAGAAATGAATTACTTCTTGACCTTTATATGTTTGACTTACTTTATCTAATTCATCAAAATAGATAATTGGATTCATACATTTACTGGACATCAAAATATCAATAATTCTACCCCAATGTGAACCCTCATATGTATATGAATGACCATCAAAGAATGATGAATCAGATGTTCCACCTAAAGCAATAAATGCAAACGGTCTACCAATTGCTTTAGCGATACCTTCTTTAACAAGGGTTGTCTTACCATTACCCATAGGTCCTTGAAGAGCAAGTACATTACCATGTGATTTTGGATTCGTGATCCATTGACCGATTACTTGTAAGATATGTAATTTAGCTTCTTTATGACCGAAAATAGCTTTATCTAAAGTTTTCTTAGTATTACAAATAAATTCTCTTTTTTCTTCAATAGTATTTTCAGATGAAATATTTAATTTTGAATATTCCCCAAAAGGTATTTTAATTAATCCACTGATCCATTTATCCATTTTATTAAACTCACCTGAACTTGGATCCATATCATTCATTTTTTCAACATTATGAATAGCAACAGATTTCGTTTGGAGATCCATTTTTGATTCAAGGATTTTAAACTTAAGTGGGACAGATTTTTTATTAACATTTGAAATATCTTTTAAAGTTTCAATGCAAAATTGTTTTTTAGGATCATCAAGTTTATAGAAATAATCAAAATCTTCATCTTCATCATCAACAAGTTCATCTTCTTGTAGTTCAAGATATTCTTCATCTAATATTGATAAATCATAATCTTCATCTTCTTCATCATCATCATCATTATTATCATCTGAATCTTCTTCATCATCAGAATTTTTATCATCAAACGTATCACCAATCAAAATAATTTCATTTTTTACATCACCATTTTCATCAAATAATTCATCAACCATAATAGAATTATCAACTTCCTTATTTTCTTCTAATTTTTCTTCTATTTTTTCTTCAACATTAGGTTTTTTCTTTTTATACAATTTGTGTTTGTTTTTTTGATTGTTATTATTCAAAATTATACTATTATTCATTGCATCCATTAAGATATAAGACATAAACATATCAGGCAAATGTTTCTTAGATTGCTTGGATTTCTTAGATTTCTTAGATTTCTTAGATTTCTTAGGAGTAACATCATAAGAATAATCAATAAGGTCTTTAATATTTCCATGTTCATCTACATCATCATCATCATCATCTTTTGGTGGTGGAGGTTTGGGTTTTTCGGAAATCTCAATTTTGATATTTTCTTTTTTTGCTTTTGAACGAGTAATCATTTTATGATTTGCCATTTTAGATTATTTATATAATATTTTTTTTAATTAATTTTCAAATTTATAAATTTGATTTTGTTTTAAAAAATTTGAAAAAGATATTAAAAACATTAAATAAAATATAATAATAATATAATATGAATAATCAAAATGAACCAGAAACAAAAAAGGTCACAGGAGTTCAATTTAGTATTATGTCACCAAAAGAAATAAGAGATAGATCTGTTGTTGAAGTTACAAAGCATGATACATTTGATAAAGATATGCCTTGTATTAAAGGTTTGTTTGATATTCGAATGGGAACAACTGATATGGGTAAAATTTGTGGAACTTGTGGTCAAACGAATATTAATTGTCCAGGTCATTTTGGTCATATTGAATTAGCAAGACCTGTTTATAATTATCATTTAATTAATTATACTCTTAAGATTCTTAAATGTGTTTGCTTTAGATGCTCAAAACTTTTGGTGAATAAAGAAGATATACAAATTCAAAATATCTTTAAGAAACCTAATAAAGTTAGATGGTCTGAAATCTATCAAGAATCACAAAAAGTACAAAGATGTGGTCAAGAAAATGATTATGGTTGTGGTTGTTTACAACCTAGTTATAAATTAGATGGTGTAGATGGAATTAAAGCTACATGGAAAAATGTAGATGGTGAAGATATTTCTCAACATTTAAAAGTTGAACAAGTTAAAGATATATTTGAAAAAATTACAGATGAAGATTGTAGATATTTAGGTTATTCTGAATTATGGTGTAGACCTGAATGGTTGATCTGTTCGGTTTTACCAGTTCCACCTCCATCAGTTAGACCAAGTGTAAAGCAAGATGATTCACAAAGATCGGAGGATGATTTAACACATAAATTGAGTGATATAATAAAATGTAATAATACTCTTAAGAATAAAATTAATTCTGAGAGTACTATGGCAGTAATTGATGATTGGACAAAAGTCCTTCAATATCATATAGCAACATTGGTTGATAATGATTTACCAAATATAGCACAATCATGTCATAGATCTGGTAGACCATTAAAGGCTATTAGACAAAGATTGAAGGGTAAAGATGGTCGTATTAGAAATAATCTTATGGGAAAAAGAGTTGATTATAGTGGTAGAAGTGTAATTACACCCGATCCGAATATAGAATTGGATCAATTAGGTGTTCCATTTGTAATTGCGAAGAATTTAACATATCCTGAGATTGTAAATGATTTCAATAAAGAAAAATTAACCGATTTAGTTCAAAATGGACCAGATAAATATCCTGGAGCGAAGAGTGTTCAAAAGGGTGATATTACTAAATCTATTAATGATTTTAACAAAAAAGATATTTTCCTTGAAAATGGTGATATTGTAAATCGTCATTTAATGAATGGTGATTATGTCTTATTTAATAGGCAACCTTCACTTCATAAAATGAGTATGATGGCACATAGAGTCAAGGTAATGAAAGGCAATACATTTAGATTAAATGTAAGTGTAACACCGCCTTACAATGCTGATTTTGATGGTGATGAAATGAATATGCATGCTCCTCAATCAATTGCATCTGTTGTTGAATTGATGAATATTGCTTCTGTAAATTATCAAATTATTTCACCAAGAGAAAATAAACCTATTATTACAATTGTTCAAGATACTCTTCTTGGAATCAATAAATTAACAAAAGGAGAAACAATTAAATATGTACCAAAATTTAATGATGATTTGTATTATTCTAATAATACAAATATTTATCCTATTCAAAAGGGTAGTGAAGATTCAGTCAAAGAAATTATTGAAGAAACACAATATTTTACAAAACAACAAATGATGAATATTATTTGCGAATGTTCAACATTTACAGGTTTTATTCCAGAACCTTCATATGAAATCAATGGTGTTCAATTTTGGAGTGGTAAGAAGATTATTTCATCTATTATCCCTGAACACATAAATTTAACAATGGAAAATGCTTCTTATGATAATAATAAGAATAATAAATTAAATAAAGTAGTTGTTGAAAGAGGAGAATTAAAATCAGGTGCTCTTGATAAGGGTGTATTTACAAAGACATCAAAAGGATTTATACATACAATATTCAATGATATTTCTCCTAAAAGAACAAAAGAATTTATTGATGATTTACAAAAGATTGCTTGTAATTCATTATTGATTGAGGGGTTCTCAATTGGTATTGGTGATATGATTGCTGATGAAGATACAAATTCAAAAATAAATGATTTAATTCAAAAGAGAAAGAAAGATATTGAAGAAATTCAACAAGAAATTCATCTAAATATCTTTGAAAATCATAGTGGACAAAGTAACAGTGAATTCTTTGAAGGTAAAGTAAATGCATTACTTAATAAGACACTTAATGAAACAGGTAAATTAGGATTATCAAATCTTGATGAAAAAAATAGAGCAACCAATATGGTAAATTGTGGATCCAAAGGTAAACCAACAAATATTGGTCAGATTGTAGCTTGTTTG
>MDSZ01155915.1_pt1 | contig 10114 bp, 8 predicted proteins | sample 811201 | NCBI WGS metagenome assembly MDSZ01 (sample SAMN05326647, study PRJNA326480) | marine metagenome | isolation source: seawater | place: Indian Ocean: North | collected 2010 | reverse complement strand
ATTTTATCGCTTTTTTACCATTTTTATTAGTTTTTACAGCTACAAAACCAGCATTATACTTACCTACTTTAGCTTCTAAACCTTTTTCTCTATTATCCGAAAAATTGTGAGGTGTTAAAATAATATCATAATTATTTAAAAGAATATCATCTAAATTTTTAAAAACCATTGAATCTGAGTCCATATATATAATCCATCTACTATCTTTGAAATTCAATGCAATAAAATCCATTACAATTGGTTTTAGTGTCCAACAAAGTTCATTAATTTTTCTCTTTTTTGAAATTTTTGATAGGTTATAAGCTTGTAAAGTCTTTAATGATATGACTTTACAATTTTCTAAACTGAGTTTTTTTATAATCTCGCAAGAAGTTTCATCAACACATACAATTACAAATTTAGACTTATGATTTAAAAACTTTGAAATACTGTTGTAAAGTGTAACTCCTCGCAAGATATAATTTTTGTTTATTATTGTGAAATAGAAATTTTTTTCTGCCATTTTATAGCTGTTTTAATTATAAAATTTATATCTGAATGTTTTGGCTGCCATTTAAGTTGTTTTTTTGCTTTGTTAATTGAAGCTATTAAACTATCTGCATCACCTGATCTTCTTTCTTTAAACACAATTTTGATTTTTTTATTAAAGTGTTTCTCAACTTTTTTTATCAGCTCAAGGATTGAGGTGCCACACTCAGACCCAATATTAAAATCGTTACTTTGATCTTCATCTAAATATAGTAGTCCTTTAAAGTGTGCATTTGCCACGTCGACTACATGAATGTAATCGCGTATACAAGTTCCATCTTTTGTATCATAATTTTTACCATTAATACTTAAAATTTTATTTTCACCACAAAAAGTTTTTATAATTTCTGAAATAATTCTTTTACAGAAAATATTTTTTTCACCAATTTCATTATCTAAATCCGCACCTGCAGCATTAAAATATCTTAAAATAAGATATTTTAAATCAAATCTTTTAGAATAATCGAAAATTAATTTTTCGCACACATATTTGGAAAAAGCATAAGGGCTTGTGGGAAGGATTGTGCAATTTTCTCTTATTTTTTTTTTTGAATTGCCAAATATTGAACAACTTGAGGAAAAACTTAAATGCACAATATTATTTAACTTCATAGCATTTAATACATTAATAGTTCCAACAATATTATTTTTATAATATTTATCCGGCTCTTTATTTGACTCACCAATATCTGCATAAGCAGCTAAATGTATTACATGTTTTGGATTTATTTTTTTTAGGGTGTTTTTTAATAAATCTTCATTTAATATATCACCTTTAATAAATTCACCCCATTTTATAGCCCACTCATTTCCTCTACACAAATTATCATAGACAAATATTTTAAAACCTTTTTTTGCAAGAAACTTACAAACATTACTGCCAACATATCCTGCACCACCTGTAACAAATATTTTTTTATTATCCATTATTAATTTACCAACAAATCCTCTTTATTAGAACTTAGCCAAGATGAAATTTGTTTAATATCACTTGATATTTCAATATTTTCAGAATTTAATTCAACTCTAAGATTTGAAGATTTCGATTTATCAAAAGAAATATTTATTTTTTTTATAGGTAGTTGCTTTGAAAACAAAATAGCATATGCATAATAAATTGCATTTGTATTATTTATTCTCGATAAAGATTCAACCATGGATAAATTTTTGAAATATTGTTTTGTATTTCTACTATTTATTGTGAACCCAAATTTTTCATATCTTCCAGTTCCAGCCGTAATAACTGGTATCCCAAAACATGCTGCTTCTATACCTATAGTACCTCTAACAGTAACACAACAATCTATAAATTGAAGCAAGGAAAACGTGGATAAATTAGACTTTGAATTAATAATTTTTATATGGTCAGGCAAGTTTGGAAATTTTTTTTTTAATATTTCTTCTTCCATGAAAGTATTAGATTTTTCTCTAAAGTTTTTTGTAACATTAGCAGGGTGACATTTTATAATCCAATTAACATTTTTTTGTTTTTTCATAAAATCTACGGATTTGACTAACCAATCCTGATAATCATCAAAGATATCATCACCCCAAAAAAAAGTAGCATCCCACAGAATATGGTTAAAAAAAACACAAATCTTTTTTTTTCTATCAAGTTTAAATTTATTTAAAAACTCAGACTTAGTTATATTTCTTTTATCTTTACTTGTTCCAACCTCATCATACCAAGTTCCATCGCCGTAACACTGTTTCAACTCTTTAAAAACATATTCAGTTGCTTTTTTAGGGGAAATTCTATTTTTGATAAAATTTAAATCTTTTTTGGATATCCCTATGGGGTGTGTTCTTTTATTTTTTTTATTATACCTTTTAAAATTTTGTAAACCTCTCCTATGTCCAGCATGGAACTCTAAAACGTCAATATTTTTTTCTATCGAGATTTCATATAATATTCCTTCCGGATAATATCCTCTATCCTCAAAAAAGAATTTATTGGGTTTATGAGTTTCCAACAAATTAAATGCTCTATCAATTACATGTAATATATACGAAATCTGTTTTTGTAAATATTTTTTGTCTATACTTTGAAAACAAATTCTTCCTCTTTTAATTTTTCTAAGTTCAGTTGAGTATAAGAGATTATAAAAATCAATATTTCTATAAACAAATTTCTTTGTAGAAATTAACTTATTAAAATAATGTATAGTTTTAGGATGTTGGATTTTAAAAAAAATATTATTAAATGTTAGAATTTTTTTTGCACCTAATTTCTTATATAAAAAAATTATCCATAGTTTCGGCTCAGGTAAAATAACATATAATTGATATTTTTTTAACTTAACTGCTAAAATTGATGGCAACTGAAATAAAATTTGGTAGAAACTAGTTCTCCCATAAAAAAAACATTTTTGATTATTAGAAATATCAAAATTATGTTTGAATTTTTTTAAAAAATTTTTAATTAACAAAATAGACCTTAAATTATTAATAAAAAATTTAGGATAAAAAATTTCTGCTAAAATAAAAATAATATTAGAAAGAAGCCACTTCATTTTTTTCAATTAAATTCTCAGTTAACATCATGTAAATATCCTCATATATATCAAGTGTTTCATAACCACAAGAGACATAGATATTAGGATTAAAACATAATATTTTTGATAGTTAATCTTTTTAAAGACAAATAGTTACTAATTTAAAAAAACTTTTTTATGATCTAGGAAATCTTTTAGACCTAAAAATATGAATTTTTATTTCAAAGAAAAAGAAATTTTATAAATTTTGGTAATAATCTTATATTTTAAAAATTTATTATCTTTATTATATGATATATACTTTTTTATGAGATATCTTCCCATTGAAGAATCTTATCTTTAGGAAGATTTTTTTTCGCTTTTTTATTATATAATTTACTTAAAAATTTTGCTGGGATACCTCTTCCTGGACGTTTGACATAAATCAAATTTTCATTAAGGATAGTTCCTTTGGGAATTTTTTTCAGTGTAACAACTGAGTGGTGTGCCCAATCTCTCACAATTTTTTCTTCAGGATATATTTCTTTTTTATTTCCTAAAGCAGAAAAAATTTTATGAATTCCTTCTACCATTAACTTAAATTCTTTCGGTTCAAGAGAGACTTTAAAATCAGGTCCTTTCATTTGACGGTTTAAGGTAAAATGCTTTTCTATTAAACAAGCTCCTAGAGAAACAGCACCTAAAGAAGTCCAAATATCAGGGGTATGATCAGAATGACCAACTAAAAGTTTAAATTTATCTCTATATTTTTTTATTAAACCTAAATTTATTGAATTATAAGGAGCGGGATAAATCGATGTACAATTAGTAAGCATAAATTTAACTTTAAGTTTTTTAAGAAATTTCACAGTTTCTTCAATTTCTTTAAGAGAACACATACCTGTAGAGACAATTACAGGTTTTTTTGTTTGAGCAATTTTTTCCATTAGAGGGTAATTCATCATTTCACCTGAACCTGTTTTAAATGCATCAACACCTAATCCATCTAATACTTCGACTGCTTTTGGGCAAAATGGCGTACAAAGATATTGAATTCCAATTTTCTTACAATATTTGATTAATATTTTATGATCTTCAATCGTGAGATTATATTTTTTTAAGATCTCATCCAAGCTTCCTCCCCAAAATTTAATTTCATTACTAATCATTTCACTTTCTGGAATATGCATTTGATACTTAATTATATCAGCACCTGCAAGCTTGGCCGATTCAGCCATACGCATTGCAACCTGAACACTTCCCAAATGCTCAACAGCAGCTTCTGCGATTGTTATAACTGGATGCTTTTCACTTATGCAAACTTTGCCGAACTTAATTTGTTTCAAAATCTTTTCCCTTCAATTTTTCTATTTTACTAATATCAGCATAAATTACCTTGGGATCAAATAATTTTTTATTTATATTTGATGATTCCACAATATTTAAACCCAAACCATAAGATTTCAAAATTTTCTTTAATAGATCTTTTGTTTTACTTGGAAAACCACTACCTATATTATAAATCTCTCCAGCCTTTCCATAATTCATAACTTTTATAACCTGCTCTGTTGCATAATCTATTGATATATAGTCACGCTTATTATCAAGATAACCAAGATTTATTTTGTCAATTTCACCTTTTGTATATCTCTCAATTTGTTTGAATAATCTTCCAGAGAAAAGCTTATTTGATGCACCTTTACCATAAATATTGAAAGGTCTGACCATTACTAAATCTAATTTAAACTGATTATGGTAAAATCTCATCAAATGTGTTTGAAATACCTTTGATAGTCCATAAAATGTTAGTGGATTTAATTCTTGACTTTCTTTCACTGCACCTTTTTTTGTTTTCATACCGTATTCAGCAGCACTTCCAATTAACATAACACGGCAATTTGGCTGAATTTTATTTATTGAGTTTAGAATATTTTCAGTTGATAAGACATTTCCAAAATAATCTTTCTTGTAATCGTTTGTAAAGGTTCCTGCCAAATGATAAATCTTATCGGGTTTGATTTTATGAATCAAATTTCTTACTGATATATAATTTACAAAATCACATTGAAAATAGTTACTTTTTTTACTTTTTTTTTTATCTGACAAAAATAATTTTTTGTCGTTACAACCACTTAATATTTTTTGAATTGATTTTCCTAAGAATCCATAAGCTCCTGTAACTAAAATTTTTTCTTTCATTTATAAAGAATGACTGAGATTTTAAATATTGTAAATCATTGATTTATATTTAGACAAAACATTTGGGTTTTTAAACCACTCAATGGTTTCTTTCAGTCCGTCATCAATACTTACTTTAGGTTTCCATTTAGTTATCCTCTGAAGTTTTTCACTACTTCCTAACAATCTATTAACTTCAGATTCTTTTGGTCTAAACCTATTTTTCTTGGATATAATTTTCGCATTAGAGTTAAAAATATTTAAAATTTTATTTGCAAGTTGAATCACTGAAATCTCTGTCTCACTTGCTATATTAATTTCTTCTCCGACTGCTAATTTACAGTTTGATATTTCAACAAATGCATTTACAACATCTTTGACAAAATTAAGGTCTCTCTTGGCATTTAAATTACCCAAAAAAATTTTTTTTTCTCCAGACAGTATTTGTGTGATTATTGTTGGAATTATTGCTCTAGCAGATTGACGTGGTCCATAGGTATTAAATGGTCTTACAATACAAACTGGCAAGTTAAATGATCGATGAAATGATTCAGCTAATTTATCGGCTGCAATCTTAGTTGCGCTATAGGGGGATTGGCCCTGAAATGGATGATTCTCATTAATCGGAACATATTGAGCACTACCATAAACTTCTGAAGTTGAGGTAATTAAAACTTTTCCAGTTTTTAACTTTTTTGCATTTTCTAAAATATTTAAAGTACCAATAATGTTTGTTTCTACGTAAGATTGGGGAGCAAAATACGAATAAGGTATACCAATAAGTGCCGCAAGGTGAAAAACTTTTTCACAATCACTCATAATATTTTCTAATAATGACCTATCCCTGACATCTCCAGCAACAACCTCAACCTTATCCAAGATACTCCTTGATAATTCATCTAGCCAACCCCAGGAATTCAGAAAATTGTAGTGAATCAAAGCTTTAACATTACATCCTTCTTTTACTAAGTATTCAACTAAATGACTACCTATAAAACCTTCAGCACCTGTTACTAATATTTTATTTTTTTTTAAACTCATAAATTATTTTCATTTATTTCAAAAATTATTTTGTTACCGTTTAAGAAATTTATCGATTTTTCTTAAATCTTCAATGTTTGCTATATCTGCCCAGTTCTCAAAAATTGGAAAAGCAGAAGTTTTATGTTTACCTTTAATCAAGATCTCAAAAAGTTCTGTCATATCAAAATATTTGTTTGAAGGTATATGATTGATAGCTTCTGGATTTAAAACATAAATACCAGCATTAACCTTATGAGTAATAATTGGTTTTTCCTGAATTTTGAGAATTTTGTTATTGCTGGTTTGAACTACACCATATGGAACTTCAACAGAAAAATCTTTTAAACACATTGTCGCAATGCTTTTATTTTCTTCATGAAAATCTAGTAAACCGAAATAATTGACATCAGTAACAATATCACTGTTCATCACCAAAAAAGGTTTTTTAGGTTTATTTGGTAAAAGACTTATTGATCCTGCAGTACCCAATGGTGACTTTTCTTTAATATAATTTAGGTTAACCCCATAAGAGGAACCATCGCCAAAAAATTTTTCCAACATTTCTGATTTGTAATATACAGTCAAAAAAATTTTTTTAAATCCATGTTTAGCTAAATTTATTATTATCCTTTCCAAAATTGGTTTTCCGGCAATATTCATCAGAGGTTTAGGTTTGTCCTTTGTGTAAGGAGAAAGTCTTTTACCCATTCCACCAGCCATTATGACTACAAAATTATCTAAAGAAAATCTAGTTGATGATTTATCTAAAAATTCAATACCTTTTAATTTTTTTTTTTTATCAATTATAGGACATTGTTTTACTTTTTTAATCGTCATTTTATTAATTATTTGTCTAGAAGTTTCTGTTGTACTTGCTGTAAGGGGGGTGGTATTCATTATTTTATTTACAGTATCATTCAAACTAAAACCCTTTAATATTCCCCTACGAATATCACCATCAGTCAAAATACCTAATAAGCAGTCAGTTTTATCGATAATTAAAACAAATTGCTTTTTGTTTAGAGTTATCTTTTTTATTGCATCGGTAAGGGTGTGTTCAGGTTTAATAGTATATTTATTTAGCTGGTTCATTTTCACGATTCATTTGAAGGTCAAAAAATTCTTTTTTAATTGAATTTGGTAATGGAAATTTTTTTATTGTATTTACTATATTTTTCGAGGTGTTTTTTTTTTCATAAGGTTGATACATATTTTCTAGAGATTTCTTAAATTCAGGTGATAATGCTTTTTCAAGTGATTTCTTAATTTCTTTTTTTTTTGGTTTACAATCGATAACATTATCAGCACGTATACGCCCTTTTTCTCTGTCTCCAATATTTACTGTTGGAACATAGAAAGTTGGAGTTTCAATTATACCACTAGAAGAATTTCCAACAACAGCGCTGGTATATCGAAGCGTACTAAGGTATAACATCTGCCCTAAAGATTTAAAAGATACAGATTTTTCTGGGTTATGTTTTACATATTTATCTATCTTTTCGTTAATTACTCTTCCCTCGGTATCAGCATTAGTTTTTGTAAATATAATTTTTACATTTTTAAATTCATCAATCGCCATTAGTAATTCAGAGAACTGCCTACCTGACGTATTTTTTTCTAAAGTAGATGGATGAAAAGTAACCAATAATAACCTTGAGTCTAAATCTAAACCTAATTTTTTTTGTAACCTTGATTTGGATAAAACCTTAATTTTCTTCATTGCATCAACATTTAATGCTCCATAATTAAAAACTCTATTAGGATTTTCTCCCAACTGAATTACTCTATTTCTGTAACTATTAGTATATACAAAATGTAAAAAACTCATTTTTGAAATCGCATGTCTAAACTGATCGTCAATCGCACCAAGTGTTAACTCTCCACCCTGAATATGCGCAATTGGGATGCGGCTCACTAAAGCTGACGTCGCAAGAGCCATACTTTCAAAACGGTCACCCAAAATAACTAAAATATCAGGAGATAATCGTTGTAAAGCCTCTGAAAAACTAATCATACCAAGTCCCATTGACTTACAGATTGATACAGGTGTGTCAGAGCTTAAAATTATTTCAATTTTTTCATTACAGCTAAATCCGTCCTTTTCAATCTCTTTAAAGGTGAGTCCAAACTCTCTTGATAGATGCATACCACTTACAATAATTTGTAAATGAAGACCTAAATCTTTTTTTATCTCATCAAGTAAAGGTTTTAATATCCCATATTCAGCTCTTCCTCCTGTAAAAACACAAATTTTTCTGACTCTCTTCATTTTATAAGATATCCCAAATAGCCTCTAAAATTCTAAAATCTTTTTCATCATTTATATCATATGCCTCATTATGATCAATTATCAAAGGATAGATACGTTCGCCAAACATCGATTTTTTTTTTACTAAAACTTCATAGGTAGTTCCCCAAATTGTTCCAGATTCCTCATATAATGATTCTCGATTTTGTCTCATTCTTGGTAGATTAGGAAACAAATGAATAAATTGGTTGTTTATTATTTTTCCCAAAGAACAGTTGTTTTCTTTAACACCAACAACAGAATCTGCATCTGTATTTTTAAGAATATTTAAACAATTTTTAATAGTAGATGATGATCTTAATGGCGACGTTGGCTCAAGTAAAAGTACGAAATCTGGTTTGAAGCCATTTTTATCAGATAAAAATTTGCATGCATGTATAAGAGTCAGCACAGTGGGAGAATCATCTCGAGAAATTTCTTTTGGACGATCAATAATCTTTATTTTTTTATACTGGTTGCATACTTTTTTAATCTCAGCATGGTCAGTGGAAACGACTATTTCGTCGAATACTCCTGATGACACAGCTGACTCTATGGTATAGTGAATCAAAGGCTTCCCTCTCAGTTTTTTAATATTTTTTAAATATACGCCCTTTGATCCACCACGAGCAGGTATAATTCCAATTACTTTCATTTCATTATCTAAAAAAATCTTTAATCTTTAAAAGTATTTTGTTTAAAAGAAATTAATTTTTTATTAACTTTTTTTGTATGCATAGCTTATTCAAAAAAAAATTTTTAAAGGTATCTTATAGAAATTTTTATATTTAATTTATTTGATTCCTTTTATTTCATTTGTCTAAGTAAAGTCAATTTTTTTTAAAACTTACCATGAAAATGGTAAAAGAAACCGACAAAAATTTTATGAAAATTTTTTATTTATTTATAAAATTTTTAAAAAAATTACTTTTTCTTTTTAAAATATCATACTTATCATTTTCTAAAACTTTTCCATTATCTATTAATACAATATAATCAGAATTCTCTATTACTCTTATAGAGTGAGAAATACAAATTATTGTTATTTTATTTGCTAATTTATTAATTAATTCAATCATTTTTTTTGAGGCATCCGGATCTAAACCATTAGTTGGTTCATCAAGAACTATAATTTTTGGTTTTTGTAATAATGCTCTTGCTACTGACAGTCTTTGAAGCTGCCCACCAGAAAAATTTTCACCACCGTCTTTAATTATTGTATTTTCTCTTTTGCTTAAATTCTCTACAAAATTCAATGCATTAGCAAATTCTAATGCATCATAAATTTCATTTTTAGTTATATTAGATAACCCATATGAAAGATTATCTTTTACTGAGCCATAAAAAAAATAGGGGGATTGAGGCACAACACCAATCAAATTTCTATAGGATTTTAAATCTATTTCATTTATAGGTTTATCGTCGATTAAAATTCTTCCAGATTCACAATTAATTAATCTTAACAATAAGTTGACAACTGTTGTTTTTCCAGAACCAGACTTACCAATAATTGTAGTTTTCTTTTTACAATAAAATTTTAAATTACTCTTAAAAAGAATATTTTTTTTATTAAATGAAAACGAAACTTTATCAAATGATATATTTTTTTTAAAGTCACTAATCT
>MDSZ01072966.1_pt1 | contig 10114 bp, 10 predicted proteins | sample 811201 | NCBI WGS metagenome assembly MDSZ01 (sample SAMN05326647, study PRJNA326480) | marine metagenome | isolation source: seawater | place: Indian Ocean: North | collected 2010 | reverse complement strand
TGAATACTTTTTCGAGACAATCTTGAAAATAATTACGGTCTTGTAAGGCGGCAATTGCAGCAACTTGGGCCAGCCTGTCCACATTGTATACTTCCCGAATATTGTCCAATTGTTCGATAATTTTCGGATGCCCCATGGCATATCCAATGCGCAAACCTGCTAAGGAGTAAGATTTGGATAATGTGCGGGTAATAATTAAGTTTTCATACTCGTGCAACAAGGAGACTGCATTTTGGGGGGCAAAATCGGCATATGCTTCATCGATTACCAAAAGGCCAGGAAAGTCCCCCAATATTTTCCGAAGTTCTTCAAGTGCATAAACTCTTCCGCTGGGTGCATGTGGATTTGTCAAAAAAAATAGGTTTACTCCACTTGATAATATATGGGCAGTAGGCAATGAAAATTGGTTGTCATTAAAGGGTACTCGGACCATTTCACTTCCTTGAACACCTGTCAAAACCTCATAAAGTGAATAACTGGGGTAAAGCATACCCACTTTTAAGTCATCATCGGAAAAGCATCTTACGCAAAGATTCAAAATATCGTCCGATCCATTACCTACAATGATCTGTGAAGTAGTCAACCCATGGAGTTCAGCAATTACCTGGCGAAGGTTTTGCGATGCTGGATTAGGGTATAAATTTAATGACTGGACCTCTTGATTAATCGCTTCCCGAACAGAAGGGCCAGGAGGGTAGGGGTTTTCATTTGTATTAAGTTTAACCACTGCCTGTTTTTCACTTGGCTGTTCACCTGGTGAATAAGCCAAGTGCCCCCTCAATCTCTTGCTAACCCGCAAGTGGCTTTCTTTCATTGCTCTGCAGGCTTTTGATTCGGATCTTCTCTAACATGATGGGCAAAGCCATGACCGTCCAAGTTTTCCATAGATGCAAATTGTGCAATTACCTGGTTAGCTTTATGACAAGCTTCAGAATCATACTGTATAACACTGCTTCGACGAAGAAAGTCCTGCAGACGCAAACCAGAAGAAAAGCGGGAAGATCGACCAGTTGGCAAAACATGACTAGGGCCAGCAACAAAATCCCCTACAGAAGTGGGCGTTTTATGACCAACCAGAAAAGCCCCCGCTGTAGTAATTTTTTTGAGGTAAAAATCACATGCATCCAAAGATACCTGCAGTTCAAGGTGCTCTGGTGCGATGAAGTTTGCAACCTCCACAATGTTATCCCGCTGGGGTAAGAAAATGGCCAAAAAACCAGATTCCAAGACTTTACGAATCGAAGACTCATGGGTGCGGTCTGGAAGTTGTTGGTCTATTTCCTGAACTACTTTTTCAAAAAGCCCTTGTTCTTGAAACAAAAAGTAAATCTTTTCCTTTCCGGATCCATGCTCCGCTTGTGCTAAGAGAGCCGCAGCTACAAAATCTGGCCGTGCCGTATGATCAGCAATAACCATTACTTCACTCGGTCCAGGCAATAAATCTATACCAACCTTACCAAAGACCTGCCTTTTAGCTTCATTCACATAGGCATTTCCCGGACCAAATATCTTATCCACAGATCGAATAGTTTCTGAGCCATATGCCAAAGCACCTATCGCCTGAGCACCTCCAATCTTATAAACTTCAGTAACCCCTGATAATTTTAACGCAGCTAGAAGGTGTGGAGAAACTTGACCATCCTTATGGGGTGGAGTTGCTACTACGATTTCAGGCACTCCTGCGACTTTCGCTAGAGTTACAGTCATAATTACAGTGGAGACAAGGGGTACCTGACCTCCGGGTACATAAAGACCAACCCGATGGATTGGATAATATTGTTCACCAACAAATCCGCCATGGAGGTTCTGGCTCATCCAATTTTTGGGAAAACTTTGTTTATGAAAAGATGTTACATTAGAAATGGCATCTTCAAGGGCTTGTCTTTCAGGGGATGATAACACCAAAAGTGCATGCTCTAACTGCTCAGGCTTAACCAACATTTCTTCTGCAGTTAGTGATGCACCATCCAATTCAAAGGTTTTCTCCAAAATTGCTCTGTCACCACCTGATTGGACAGAATCTAGGATTTCAGACACAGTCGTTTTGATCTTTAAATCAGTACCTGCTGCCGGGATAAAAGATGCCAAGCGACTGTACAGATCGTCACTTTCTTCTAGGTAAGATAGGTTCACTGAGTTACTCCCATTCAATCGTACTTGGGGGCTTAGAACTTACATCATAAACTACTCGGTTTGCCCCTTTCACTTCATTGATAATCCTACTCGATATTTTACGTAGTAGTGCATCTGGTAGTTTAGCCCAGTCAGCGGTCATGGCATCACTGCTGGTAACAGCACGGAGACAAATAACATTCTCATAGGTCCTTTCATCTCCCATAACTCCCACGCTGCGCACCGGAAGAAACACACAAAATGCCTGCCACAATTTTCCATACCAACCCGAACTACGAAGCTCTTCTATGAAAATGGCATCTGCTTGCCGTAAAACTCTAAGGCGCTTGTTTGTAAGATCTCCAATAACTCGTACCCCGAGCCCTGGTCCTGGAAAGGGGTGACGATTAATTACATGATCTGGCAAGCCCAGTTTCTTACCTAAAAGGCGAACCTCATCCTTAAACAATTCGCGCAAAGGTTCGAGCAGTTTAAGTTTCATTTTTTCAGGTAAGCCTCCAACATTATGATGGCTTTTGATTAAAGCGGCTGGGTTACCACCTATAGGCACACTTTCGATGACATCTGGATAAAGTGTTCCCTGTGCAAGGTAGTCAATCTCACCCAACTTCTTTACCTCATTATCAAAAACCTCAATAAATGTTTTTCCAATAATTTTACGTTTCTTTTCGGGGTCAGAAACTCCCTTAAGTTTTGCCAGGAACAACTTCCCGGCTTTCGCCACCCGCAATTTCCCGGGAATATGGTCATTAAATAATTTGATTACCTCTTCTCGTTCATTCAGACGTAATAATCCATTATCTACAAAAATTGAAGTGAGCTGCTTCCCAATGGCACGATCTATTAATGCAGCAGCAACACTAGAATCCACTCCACCACTAAGACCAAGAATAACTTGCTTTGAACCAACCTCTTCACGAATCTTTTTTACGGATGCTTCAATGAAGTCTCCCATATCCCAGTCAGCCCTGCATTTACAGATGGAAAATAAGAAGTTTCTAATTATCTCCACGCCTTTTTGAGAATGCTCAACCTCAGGATGAAACTGTAAACCATAAAATTTTCTTTGGGCATCTTCTATGGCGGAAAATTCCGAGTTCTCGGTGTATGCTATTCCTTGAAACCCTTTAGGTACTCGCACGATTGCATCGCCATGAGAATTCCAAACTGTTAAACTTTTCGGTACGCCTTTAAAAAGGCTTCCTGCCTTATTGATCGTCAATTTACTACGACCATATTCCCTGCGCTCACATTTTTTTACTTCACCTCCCAACAATTTCCCCATTAGTTGCAAACCATAACAAATGCCCAGAACCGGTACACCTAAGGAAAATATTTTTCGATGAGGTAGTGGTGCGCCCTTGGACTGTACACTGGCAGGACCACCGGATAGAATGATTCCCACAGGATTAGCCGCTTTTATAGCAGTTAAAGAACTATCATAGGGAAGTACCTGAGAGTACACTTTCTGCTCACGAATACGCCTGGCTATTACCTGAGTGTATTGAGAGCCAAAATCGAGAACCAAAATGGTTTGAGGCATAACAAAAAGAATTTAAGTGAGAAAAGGGATGATTGATAAAACGTAACCAAGGACCCTGCAATCCCTATTCTAAGTGTTACCCAGCCTTTCTCAAAAAGTTTGTGCTGAGTATACGAGAAAAAATTTCCCTGTTTTTCTTAATTCAGAAAATTTTATTTCTCCGCAGATTTCTCTTCTGCTTCTTCCTTGCTCTCTGCTGCCTTCTCTTCGTCGTTCGTTACTTTTGCTTTGGATACAGGGGATTTTTCAGAAGTATCTAAATCATTAGCAACTTCTTCAGAATTATTCTCTACTGCGTCAGATTCGACTGTTTCTTCTGCTTCAGGCACTACTTCCGAAGAATCTTCTGATTTTGGATTGGCTTTCTCTTGGCTCTCTCCTGGTGCAGATTTCGCCTTCTGTGATCCTTTTTTGGATGACGATTTCTTTTTCTTGGTATTTTTCTTTACTGCTTCTTCAACCAGTTCGATTAATGCCATGTCAGCTGCATCCCCAAGTCGTGGAAGTGCTAATTTATAAATCCGGGTGTAACCGCCATTTCGGCTCAAGAATTGATCAACTAGTTCGTCAAATAATTTAGATACAGCCTTCTTATTCCGTAACTTAGCAATAGCAAGCCTACGGTAATGTACTTTGCGGGCTGCATCGTCACTATTATGAGCCTTCTTTGCTAAGGTAATAATTTTTTCAATCGCAGGTCGCAGAGCCCTAGCCTTAGCTAAAGTGGTTTTTATGCGCCCATGCTCAATAAGGGAGCATGACAGATTGGCCACCAATGAAACACGGTGGGCTGACTTTACACCTAACTGATGATTATGCTTTCGGTGTCTCATGAGGTTACAAGATTATGTATAGATGCTTAGAATTAATTAGTGGCTGACTCGAGAAGTCGGTTTTCAAACTTCATTCCAAGCGAAAGTCCAAGTTGTTCAAGCTTGGCTTTAATTTCGTTGAGTGATTTTTTACCAAAGTTTCGGTATTTGAGCATTTCCGGTTCAGACTTGGTGGCTAGTTCGCCTACCGTTGTTATGTTGGCATTATTGAGACAATTAGCAGCCCTGACAGACAGTTCGATCTCATTAACACTCATGCTAAGTAAATTTTTAAGCCTATTTTGCTCTTCACTGACCTGCTTGGTGTTACTCTCAAATTCAATTTGCTCTTCGCTGATTTGATCGAAAACATCTAAGTGATGACGAAGAATTGCAGCAGATTGTTTTAAGGCATCGTCTGGAGTTATTCTGCCATCTGTATGAATTTCCAAAATCAATTTATCGTAATCTGTCATTTGACCGACACGTGTATTTTGAACATCATACTTGACCAATTTAACCGGGCTGTAGAGTGCATCTACATTGATCATGCCAATTGGTTGATTGTCTTGTTTACTGTCTTCGCCTAAACAAAATCCACGGCCTACAGTTACATCCATTTCTGCAAACACCCGTTGTTTACGATCGGTAGTCAAAATAACTTGCTCTGGATTGATAATTTCAATCCCTTCAACTGGGGCAATATCTCCAGCAGTAATTTCTCCTTCTTTTTCAATGTCTAGAGTAATCACTGCAGGTTCTGATTTGTGATTAATGATGAGCACTTTTTTGAGATTAAGCACAATATCAGTGACATCCTCTACCACACCATCAACGCTTTGGAATTCGTGCTGAACACCGTCCATTTTGAGCGAAGATATTGCGGCTCCTTCAATTGAACTAAGTAAAACACGACGAAACGCATTTCCTATTGTATGTCCGTAGCCTGTTTCAAAGGGGTCTGCAATAAACTTAGCAAACTTATCGGTAGCAGTTTCCTCTTCCTTGATTAAACGATTGGGCAGTTCGAATTTTCCGAGTCTAGTAGCCATGGTATGTGTCGGTTGAATGTTGTTAAAATTTATCGGCTGTAGAATTCTACAACGAGTTGTACATTGATACTTTGTTCCAGCTCATCTGCCTGGGGTGACCTAGTGACAGTTCCTTGCAAGGAGTCAGCTTTTACTTCGAGCCAAGGTGGGGTGTTATTGTACTGCGATCCATCGAGATTACGAGTAGCTACTTGGCGAGATGATGTTTTTTCACGAACTGTCAAGACATCGCCAACAGAAACATCAAAACTGGGGATATCCACCTTCTTACCATTAACAAGAAGATGTCCATGATTAACGAATTGTCGGGCGGATTTACGAGTTTTGGCAAAACCTAAACGGTAAACTACATTGTCCAATCTGGTTTCGAGAGAAGAAAGGAAATTTTCTCCTGTGATTCCTTGTTTCCTTTTGGCTTTTTGAAACAGATTACGAAACTGTTTTTCGGTTAAGCCATACATCATCCGCAGCTTTTGTTTCTCTAACAATCCAGCACTGTAATCACTAGCTTTTCTACGAAAGTTTGGTCCATGCTGACCGGGAGGATAAGTACGTCGTTCAAATGATTTATTCGCCGGAAAAATCGCCATTCCAAAACGGCGATTTATACGAGTGGTAGGTCCTGTATAACGTGACATATTAAAAATTAGTTCAAGTAAAGTTAAACACGACGCCTTTTGGGTGGGCGGCAGCCGTTATGTGGTACTGGTGTAACATCAATGATAGCGGAAACATTAAAACCCAGGCTTTGAAGGGCACGAATTGCTGAGTCTCTACCCATTCCGGGTCCTTTTACTTTAACCAAGACTTCTTTCATTCCATGGGACATAGCTACTTTGCCAGCATCCTGAGTGACCACTTGTGCTGCATAAGCCGTTGATTTTCTTGATCCTCGAAAGTTACATTTTCCGGAACTTGACCATGATATAACATTCCCTTTGATATCTGTAAAAGATACCTTGGTATTGTTAAAGGTCGCGACAATGTAACATATCCCTGAAGATATATTCTTGCTCCCCTTAGCTTTGCGAACTTTAACTTGTTCGATATTTGCACCGAGAAGATCTGCAGCTGTCTCTTCTTTTTTTAATGCTTTTTCGTCCTCTTTGCTCGCCTCAGAAGAACTTTGTTTTTCTTCATTCGTCGTTGCTACAGGAGAGGGTTTATCTTCTGAAGGGGCTTTAACAGCATCTTCTTCAGTTAAATTTTCTTGGTTTTCACTCATGTAAAATTACTTACTATTCAAGGGTTAACTCTTGCGCACTACACCGACCGTTTTACGTCCACCTTTTCGAGTTCTTGCGTTTGTGATGGTTCTCTGGCCACGAACAGGCAAACCTCTTTGGTGCCTAAGACCGCGGTAGCTACGAATGCTCTGTAGGCGCTTTAAATTGTTCGTGATTTGACGACGCAAATCCCCTTCAACCATTATTTTATTATCAATGATATAGTTACTGATGAGACTCAGGTCTTGTTCGGACAACTCTTGAGTTCGCCGATCTGGATCGATTCCAGTTTCTTGGAGAATCTTGTGGGCTCTTGTTGGTCCAATACCGTAAACATAGCGCAATGAATAAGCGATCTTCTTACGATTTGGTATATCTACTCCTAATAATCTAGCCATGGTTCTTTTATATGAAAGTTAGTGTGTTCTAGGCCCCCTTGAAAAAGTAAGCCAGCAATCCAAAAGCAAATAAAGCAATGGATATAATGATTAATGGTCTCCATTGAGCTTCAAAGTCTTTAAGTTCTAAAGATTCAATGCCCCGGTTAGTGGATGTTGATCGCCCACGTATCCTACCTTTACGAAGAAACCCATCATAGTGCCTTTGCAAAAGAAATGTCTCAATTTGACGCATTGTGTCCAAGACTACTCCAACAATAATCAACATCCCGGTACCACCGAAAAAGGTAGCAACATTGTAGGATACATTTGCAGACTTGAAAATGAAATCAGGAAAAACAGCAATAATAGTCAAAAATATAGCTCCAGCCAAAGTAAGGCGGGTCATAACAAAATCAAGGAATCGTGCGGTGTGATCACCCGGGCGTACTCCAGGTACATAGCCACCGTTCTTCTTAAGATCATCAGCGATTTGAACAGGCTTAAACATAATTGATACCCAAAAGTAACTGAATACCAAAATTAACCCACCGTAGACTAAATAATAGAACCATCCCCGTCCAGCAAAGGCGTTTGCTAAATCAATTGCCCAATTTGTTTCATTCGGTGAATCCGCAATTGCTGCTCCAAGTGTCCGTAAAAGTTGGGCAGGGAACATTAGAATCGCACTAGCAAAAATTACGGGCATAACACCTGCGTAATTAACCTTTAAAGGCAGGAATGAACTTTGTCCTCCAAAAACCTTTCTTCCCACCATTCTTTTTGCATATTGAACGGGTATTTTTCTTTGAGCCTGAGTAACCGCGATGATTCCACCAACAACAATAAGAAAAAGTCCAATCATAAGAACTGCTTTCACAATAACCATGTTATCTTCAGCAGGTGCCAGAAAAATTAATGAATATGCATCAGCAAGTGCCTTGGGCAAGTCGGCCAATATTCCCACAGTAATAAGCAGGGAGATCCCATTACCGATACCCCTTTGAGTTATCTGCTCTCCCAACCACATCAAAATAAGAGAACCTGTTGTAAGAAAAACAATGGAGTTTATTAAGAATAGGCTAGGAGAAGATGCGACTACGATGTTTCCAAGGGGCTGACCGTCGGATCCAATTTCTGCAGGGTTGAATCCCATAATTAAACTTCCCGGACTATCTCGCAGTGCAACTGCTAATAACCCGCCCTGTACTAGACAAATAAGAATCGTAAGGTAACGAGTATATTGGGAAATTTTTTGTCTACCAGGCTCGCCTTCCTGCTGCAAACGGGCAAGGTGGGGGAAAACCGCACCCATTAATTGCATGATTATGGATGCACTAATGTAAGGCATAATTCCTAAGGCAAAAAGGGCACCATTTAACAATGCACCCCCAGTGAACATGTTATAAAAGCCCAAAATATCATTTCCACCCGAATCACTACGACTCTGTTCACGTAGTTCAAAAAATTCCTTAATCGGAGAAGGATCCACACCAGGCAAAGGAATGTTTGCACCAACTCGTGCAATAAATAACAAAGCCAAGGTAAAGAAAATCTTCTGCCTAAGCTCAGGTATTTTTAAAGAATTGGTAAAAGCAGAAAGCATCTTTTATTACGAAATTGAAATGGAGCCACCAGCTGCCTCGATTTTCTTGCTAGCAGATGCAGATGCATGGTTAACCTGAACCTGCAAAGCCTTAGCAACCTCCCCTGACCCAAGTAATTTTACAGATAGAGCATTGGAACGAACCAAGCCGGCATCCTTAAGGGTTTGAAGGTTTACTTGGTCAGTACCCAACTTTTCCAATTGGCCAACATTTACTACTGCAATATCGGACTGAAATCGAGTTCGGTTAAATCCACGTTGTGGTAGCTTGCGATATAGTGGCATCTGTCCACCCTCAAAACCAGCACGTAGAGAATAACCGGCTCGTGCTCCAGCACCTTTATGTCCTCGGCAACATGTCTTTCCATGACCGTTGCCTTCTCCTCGACCAAGTCTTTTTTTGCCTCGGTTGGCTCCTTTTGGTAGGTTGTGTTCTTTCATAGCAAGTTAATAATTTTAACGAAGGCTTAAGCTCCTGAGGAGATTTGTGATTCCGCAGTCGAGACAGTAAATGAGGGACCCTTAACATGTTCTCCGCGAATTTCTGAAATTTCTTCAGCGGAACGTAAATCGCGCAAACCTTCCATCGTCGCACCGACAACGGAAAGAGGATTATTCGAACCTAGAGATTTTGATAGAATATTTTTAATTCCTGCAGCTTCCAGAACTGCACGAACGCCTCCACCAGCAATAATTCCTGTACCTTCTCTCGCCGGTCTAAGTAAAACCTTGCCTCCATCAAAATTTGCCAAGATTGGATGCGGTATTGTTTCGCCTGCTAATGAGACTGACCTCATGGATTTTTTGGCCTGCTCAGTACCTTTGCGGATGGCATCAGGAACCATTTGTGCCTTACCGTATCCATAACCAACATTCCCTTTTTGATCTCCAACCACCACTAAAGCAGCAAAACTGAATCTACGACCTCCTTTTACCACTTTGGCACAACGATTAACATGGACCACTTTTTCAAAAAGTTCCTCCTCTTCTAAAACTACTTTTTCTGAGGATTTGGATGAGTTTTTCTTTGCGTCTGACATGGTAATTAAAATTTTAACCCTTCTTTCCGGACTGAATCAGCAAATGCCTTAACACATCCATGGTACTTTCTTCCTCCACGATCAAAAACAATTGTATCAATTCCGGCGTCTTTGATTCTCTTTCCCAATAAGGAACCAATTTTTTCAGACCCGGAAAGATTGGGGAGGACTGATTTTAAGTCTTTTTCATTTGTAGAGATGGCTACCAAAGTGGAGGATGCATCATCATTTATACATTGGGCATGTATATTTTTATTGGTGAAGCGAACCGATAACCTCGGACGATCGGATGTACCAACAATCTTCTTCCTAATGCGCCAGCGTC
>MDSZ01068252.1_pt1 | contig 10114 bp, 5 predicted proteins | sample 811201 | NCBI WGS metagenome assembly MDSZ01 (sample SAMN05326647, study PRJNA326480) | marine metagenome | isolation source: seawater | place: Indian Ocean: North | collected 2010 | reverse complement strand
GCTTTTCTTCTGCTGGGGCCGCGGCCTTTTTAGCCTCGGAAGTAATTCCTTTTCTAAGGAAAATAGCCATTAACGATGCGAATACAGCAGAGATAGTCGTCTGCATATCTACCTCTCCAGCGAAATATGCGCCGAGAGCCGTTAAAACCGCTGCACCAGCGGTAAAGTAAGTTTTCTTGCCTGAAAGTGCTTTCATGGTAAAATCTATTACACAAAAATTTTCACTTATGTCGTCCGAACTGAAGCTGAATATACAAAATCTACTTTAACTCCGGAGAATAAATTTTCTGAAAAAGTAAGGGTAGGTTGTCCCGTCCCGCCTAAAGCATTAGCCAAGGTATACTGAAGGGGCATTTGCAAAACCCCTCCAACGTAACATTGAACTTGTTGTTGATGAATATGAGCGGCCTCCCCCACCACTACCCCATCTATATCATAAATAGTGTCTACCCCCGTTAGAAGGAAACTAGAGGTAGAAGCGTTTGAAGTAATTCCGGTCTCATGAACCGAATTAACCATCGTTTGGAAAATTCCGGTTTCGCTTGATTTAAGTAGTCTATCGCCGGTTACATGGACTTCAAAATTAAAATTAAAGCCTTCGTTATATAAAGTGCCATGGCTATCTCTGCCTGTTATAGTTTCATCAAAGAGAATATTTGCATCGGCCGCTGACCCACGATCTATTTGAATACCTCCCGACTGTAGAGTTATGCCTGCTCCAGATTCACCACTATTAAGTATTATTAAATTATCCTTAATTGAAGAGTCGACAGTATTAAGGATTGTTTGAGTTCCCGTTACTGTTAAGTTGTTTATAGTAACTAACTCATGAAAAGTTTTTTCTGCATATATATCCTGCGGGCTGTACTGGTCTAAAAAGTGACCAGTCATGTTTTGTAATACAACGCCAGTCTGAACGACTTGCTCCCAAGATCCGTCAACTTTTATATATAAAGCTTGATCCGCAGAATTGCTTCCGGATGTTACAAGTATTGCGCCATCAGCAACATCAGTTGGGAAGCTACTAGGTAATCCAGTAGGCCCAGCAAATCTATCGCCTGCGTATCTTGTATATGACATATTAACTATCTATTATTTCTATATTTATTTCATAGTAAGCGCCGCCGTTGAAATAATTAGCGACGGTATCAAAAAGCATATCTATTTTATGCTCTCCGGCCGAAAGGGTATAGTCTTTGGAAAATTCATAAGGGCTAGAATAATCAGGGTCGACCATGTCAGAGGAAGCATCGTAAAAATATGATTGGTTCGAAGTCCAATCGGTACCGTAAGGATTTACAGGTTCGTCATCATCTTCTGTAGCTACAAACTTTCCTCCAGAAAATTTACCTACAGGTATATATTCTAACCCTGCGATTTGATGATAGTTCACGCCCCTTGTCCCGCTAAGTCCCGTTCTCCCATAATTAAGAACAGCTTCATTTTCTGAATTAGTAGTCTCGCTTATAAGCTCAAAAATTCTAACAGGAGCTTTGTAGTAATTTAAATCACTACTAAGTTCGGTATAATTATAATATCCTATTTGAGGAGCAGTGCATTTTATTTTTTCTTCGCCATCTATGAATATTTTACAGGTTTGTAAGTCGCACCCTCCGCTTCCTCCACTAAATGAATGGACCGCAGGCTCAAGAAACACTAACTCGCCATCAAGCTCTCCAGTATCTGTAATATTGTCGTTACTAGGATTTCTCAAAGCTTGAGACAATGGATTTACTGATAAATTAAATCCTAAATTATCATCCATTCCCAACCCTTTTATTTTTATTCTAACAGTCTTTTCAGAACCTAGGGAGAACTTAGCTCTCACCTTCCCCCTCTGCCTGTAAAAAAAATGTGGGTCAACATTTATACCACTGTAATGTCCGTTGAATCCTCTTTTTCTAACTGCTCTTAAAATATCTGATTGGTGTCCGCCAGAGTCAGGAAAATCATCGTCAGTTAAATTATTATCGAGCATCTCCGAGAAGCGTTGAGCTGCATCTTTTTCAAAGTAACATTTTATAGTAGCTTTATTATCTTCACAATCCGAGAACATTGTAATCGGATTAGTTTTGTGGGTTCCATTGGCTGACCCCATCCATACATCCAACCAATGCTTCGACATTACATTAGCATAGCCATCATTGCTATCAAAGACGTTTGATTCTCCGAAATCATATCCATTGTCTAAGTCGCCAATAACGTAATCACTTGTCGAAAGAAACTTTTCCCCCTGATCATTCTCATGCTTTTTTGTTCTAGCGTATGGCATATGAAAATCAGATTGGCGGAAATCACCTCCAACATTAGCCGAACTCCATTTGTAAAAAGCAGCCTCTGTTCCTCCGGCAGAATGATAGCCAAAAATAGGATGATCTATGTTAGAGAATCTAAAAGTAAGAGCGTAATTGCTTTTAATCTGAAATGTATCCCTATAAAGGCCTATAGCACCTTCTTCAGTTTCTGATTTAGCAGGAGTAGAGGGAAGAGCATGCGCGAGAATTTGCTCCGATGTTCCAGCCGCTAAATCATCCTCAGTATTTTCAAACTGAATACAAGAATCTTCTAGATTAACTGCATTGTCTTTCTTCCAAAAAGCTGTGGGAAATGGCTGCATTAGTCTTGATAATCATATCCAGTTACATAGCTTGTAAAGATACCCGTGTTGATTCTTACGAATGTATAAACGTTAGCTCTTTTTTCTCTTATCTGCGGAGCGGTAGTAGATCCATTCGCGTCCATGGGCATTTTGACTCTGTTCGCGGCGCCGACGCCAGATGCAAAATTACAATTCACTAAATTAGTAGAAGTGTTCTTAACATACATTGTTAAAGTCTGGCCATCTATAACATTTGTGAAAGAGAAGTCTGTGTTAGCCGCAATATCTTTAAATTGTATATTACCTTGACTCCAATTAACCGTGCTTCCGGCACCGCTGACAGGTTTATGGTGAGATGCCCCGTCCCGAATCTCCATAGCGCCCGAAAGAAAAATTCCTGAATCATTTATGACTACTGCGTCCAGCTCATGACTGTTATTAGTATTCTTAACTTTGAAAGCATTATTAGCGCTTCCTAAGATAGTAACATCTCCAGTTATTGGGCCACCGTATCTACTGTAAAAATGACCAGAATCATTTAAATCCAAAAAGCCTCCAGTCATATTAATGTCAACATAACCTCCCGTCATATTAACATCAACAAATCCGCCGGTCATATTTGTATCAATGAATCCACCGGTCATTATATTGCTTATCAAATTACCTGTTTCGTCGTGCCCGACTCTAGTATCATCGTAAAATCTAATTGTACCTCCGTATCCATTTAAAACATCAGTGACTCCGGGGTTAGAGGTAGAAAAAGCATTATAATATAAAGTGTTAGGAACAGTTTGAGGAACTCTGAAATATAAACTTTGTCCAACAGCGGCCGCTCTTGTAGCTGTGAAATTATCTCCTGCAAATTGGCCAGAAGCATACAAGAACTCATCCATTGCAAATGGAGCAACGTTGTGCGTTCCTAATAACCCTGTTGAAATTCCAAAATGACCGCCAGCTGGACTTGTTCCTGTTATATTAAATTTATAAGTGCATCCTTTCTGCAAGAATAAATCTGGTTGATCTCTCTCCGGCCCAACGTCTCCACTAGAAGGAGTGGATGTGCCTAGTGGATTAACTTCTCTTACAGTTATGCCAGCGGAGAAAATATTTATGTTATACTCTGCGCAAAAATCTGAATATATACCCGTGTGGACTGCTCCCGCTAATATAAAATCGCCCGTCTCTGATTTAGGTACTAGAACTCCAGAGTCATGTTTATCCATCAAGTTTCCGGTATACGCTTTATTAGTTGGATCGTCTAATTTCGCTTGAGTTACAAAAGCTCCGGAATCATGTTTATCCATCAAGAATCCAGTATAAGCGAGATTAGCATTGCCGCCTGTGAATTCTTGAGAAAGAATATATTGAGTCAAGAAAATACCTGATTCATTTTTGCCAACGAATCCGCCGGTCATATTTGTGTCAATAAATCCTCCAGTTTCGCCAGCACCAACAAGGTCGCCTGTGTCAATAAATGCAAGAGCTGAGCCAGCATTATTTACCGCTACTAACTTATTAGCATTACCGGCCCCCATCGAAGAAGGTGTGTCAGATAAACCTATGAAAGTACTAGAACCTCCGCCTCCACCTCCGCCTCCAGTAACACCAGAGAAAATTAACCCATTTCCAGCAGCATTTACAACTACAGAGTGAAGAGGAGAACCATACCCAGCAGGAGTATCCTTTAGCCCTTCAAAAGTAAGATTTCCTGAATCATTTAGATCCATAAATCCTCCTGTGGCTTGAGTAGTAACGATATTTCCTGTCGTAGTCCAAGAAACATTTCCTGCGCCATCAGTACTTAGAACATTCCCTTCTGATCCATCTGTCGTAGGAAATGTAAAAGCCTTACTAAATCTTACAGGTTTATTTAGGTCTATCGTTAAGGGATGTACGTTGGAAAGTTCTATAGAAGGTGTGGATTGCGAATGAGTAATTCCGCTATTCATGTTAGCGTAGAATTCGATTTTACTTTTACTCCCTACCCTAAGTACTTTTCCTGATTCTGATCCATAAAGAAAATAATGACCGGAGCCTACGTTACGAGTTGAGCTTCCTGTAGAAGAAACTCCAAGCCTCAGAAAATTATCATTTTGAGAAGATCTTAATAAAATATCAGCATAAGCGTCCCCAGTCCAGTTTATCTTTGAATCTATACGAGCATTATAAGGAGCCGTCTGTACAAGGTTTATAGTTTTTGCATTTATACCGCTCCATCTATTATTCTCCTCTCCCAAGCTGCCTCCTCCAGAAACCGGATAAAGATGAGTTCCGTCATCCACCATCAAGCCAGAAGTTAATCCATTAGTGACGTGCCATTTAGCATAGTGACCTTCGGCTCCGACTCCAGTAGTAATAGGTGTGGATGTAGAAACAAAATGTATGCCAGATTGATTTGTATCGACAAAATTGCCAGTCATGTTTGTATCAACAAAAACTCCTGTCATGTTTGTGTCGATAAAGCCTCCGGTCATGTTCGTGTCAACAAGCCCACCGGTCATATTAATGTCAACTAATCCACCTGTGTCTGTTACGAAATTGCTGAAGTTTATCTCAACTCCACTTTGATAATATCTTCCACTTACATCTAAACCTTTTGTATGATCTTCAGAGCTTTGTATAACAGTGTTGTTAGCTCCTGAAATTAACAGTTTAGAACCCTTAAGAGATATCCTATGACCTTGGTTTATAGCCGAATCAGTTATCCCGTCTGCGAAAGTTAAAGCTGTATCATGAGCTCCATCTCCGTAAATTACGACTCCGCTTTCTGATACTAGTCTGATATACTTGCCAGCTCCTATCGCTAGCACTCCTGTACCCGCTGCGGCTATAAAGTTAGCGAAGCTAGCATTTTCATTAAAGTAAAGATTTTCTCCATCTCCGATCGTAACATCGCCGCTTATAATTCCCCCAACTCTTTTATCTAAAAAGTGTCCTGTGCCTAAATGAAGATCATCTGAAAATTCTAAAGCATTTCCTGCTGCATTACCAACGACAAAGGAATTGGCAGTTATGGACCCGGGAGTGTCCGTAAGAGCAACGAAAGTAGTGGAAGCGTCTGCCTCAATAGCTTCTGCGATATCTCTAACAGTAGCGCTTCTGCTAACTCCCGAGTTCGCTAATACCATCAGTGCCCCAGTCGGCACCGGAGAAATAGCAGAAAGTTGTGATATCTTTTTATTGGCCATGCCTTATTCCTTCTATATTATACACTTTTTAATACAGCGGTATGTAGTTCTCCACTAGTAGTCCGCTTGTTTCTTCTAACTCAAGTCTAAATCCATCAAAATCTCCAGTTGAACCATCAAGTGGGCTATCAGTTTCTAATAAATGATATTCTTCCAGCTTTCTATCTGACAAAAACCCGCTCATAAATAAACCTTTTGATAAATCGTCAGGATCTATTTCCGTACTAAAACTCGCAGAAAATACTTTATTTTCACCTATGCTAGTATCATATGAAAATTTATCCAGCTTTGCCCCATTGAAAGAATATCTAATTAGTTCATCCGTCCTTGTTTCTAGCGGAACCGATCCGGGATGGACTGGCTCTGCCGTATTTGCCTCTCTGCAAATTCCGGGCATGTCCAAGGTTATTGTAAAATTATAGTCTTGATTTACGTTTACCAAATCTATCAAAGACCCAGAGCTCATTTTTTCAACTATTCCATTTATGTCTATAGTAACCGGCGCTGTAAAATTTACTTTCCTACTAATAGGAAATTTATATCCTAAACTTTTTTCTGTATCTCTAGGTACGTCAAATGAGATTACATAAGATTCTAAATGAAGGTTATCAAAATCTATTCCCATCCCGGAGAAAGAGTCTACTGTAAAATTTATATCTCCCGGCCGCACTACTGATATAGGATTTCTTTCTATCCTTTTGGGTATTACGCAATGCATATCCGAGAATTGATTACCGTTTTTAGGCTCTATAGTGGGAGACATGAATCCGCTTCCACTAGTCTCGAACATAACATTTTCCCCGACATAAGTTACATCAACCGTGGGGAAGGTTCCAACCGCAGCTTCGGTAGAATAAGAGGTCATGTAGCAACGCCCGAAAGAAATAACGTTATATCCAGTTGCATTTGGATCTGTAACTTCTTGTGGGTCTCTACTTGTTAAATTCTCTAATCTCTCTCCGGTAAAAATATCTCCAAAGTCTCCCCTTACAGCTAAATAAAAATTCTTTTTATCTCTGTAAGTTCTAGCTGGGAAAAACGGGTCATAAGTTCCTTCTTGATAATAAAAGTCTTGATGCTCTTCTTCGTCAACAAAGCCAGAGAGCAGAGTGTGCCCAGTATTATTTGCAAAGAATGGAGAGCCATCAAACGGTTCTTCAAATTGCGGATAGTTTACATAAAGACCTAGCTTCGATTCGTTAGACAAATCAGACACTAAATACCTAAATGAAAAGTTAACCTCTGGAGGATTTATGATCGGCCGCCCCAATACAGATCTAGTATTTAACTGATTAATCTGAGTATGAGGTATGCTAATATCGTAAGACAAAGATTGAACTCTGTCTATCTGCTTAATAAGATTATGGGTGATTAATGGATTAGAATAATCGTCATGAGGAGCTCCTCCGAAATAACTTAAAAAGTTATGTCCGGATGGCCCTACGAAAAGTCCCTCTACATTGTATAGAACTCTTGACATTATTCTCCATCATACTTACTGCAGTAAAGTATACCAGCTAGAAAATCATCCACTTGATGCTCGTAGGCTATGGATTGTATTTCTTTGACCCTGTCATCATTCCTGTCAACAGGTTCGGCAGCGTATCTCCCAGCTTTAGCTAGCCAATTTTCAGGCTCCTCATTATGTATAACTATATTCGATATTTGCTGCGCTACTTCTTTTTGAGTTTTGTTCAAGCGTTTACGACTATGAAGTTGTCTCAACGCAGCTTCGACTTCAAGGTTAAGCTTATCAGCAAGATTTAAATTGTCTTGAATTTTAGACAAACTAAATCTTGTTTGTTTTTCAGCTTTTAGTCCGATAGGGTTTTTAGTATCAGTCTCTTTGGGTCTACCCGTGCCTTCCGGCCTGCCCTTTTGCTGTGGTACTGGTTTAGCTTTTTGGGTAGGAATTTCCTTCGGAGGTTTATTACCTAAAACTGGCTCATACAATCCACTATCTTTATATACTTTAAATTTCTCTTGAGATTCGACAGATTCTTCGAAAGTTGGCATGCGACCGGACTCAATAGCTTGAATACCTTCTTCTGGAGTTAGCACTCCGAGTTCTATCAATCTGCTATAGACTCTAGCGTATACAGAATTATCTCTTAGATCTAAATCTTCAAAATGAGGTGTTGGATAGTTTTTAAAACCCATCTCTTTCGAGAGTCTTTTAATTTCCGGCATTAAGAAATCATTAATAAATACTTTCCTACCTTCATTCAACCTCTCCATAAATACTTGAACCTTAATACTTGAATTAGCGAACTTCTCATCGCTTAATAAAATATTATTCAGACCCATTTGAATATCATGATTTACAACTTCATATTTCTTTGGGTCTAGTATTCCTGCGATATCAGGAATTACGAACTTAGCTTGAGTTGTATAATCTGATATTAGAACTCTGCCAACAGATTCATTCTCAAAAAGTTTCTGCATGGCCAACAAGTTCTTTTGGTTGACTCCGCCCTTTTCCGGCTCTGCGCCCATAGTGACTAATAAAATAGACTGGTTAGTCGTGCGGGTCAAAGCCATGTCCATCTTTTTCATCTCTTGCTTCCAGTTAATATCTTCTAATACTGGATACCCCATTGGAACTGAAAATGGTTCGTAGTCCTGCTTCTTGTAAAAGACTGCGGTTATCTTATCTAATGGAAGAGGAATAGTGACTGCGTTATATCCCGGCTTTTTATTTCCTTCGCCTTTAATTTTTTTAATAGTCTCCGGATCAAAACTTTCTAGAACTTGCCTATCTTCTTCGGTTCTGGGGCTTCTTAATCTTTCTAGTTCATAGTCAGTTAATACTTTTCTAAACTCTCCAGTTGCAAAAGTAATATTTCCTGAAATTTGTATGTCCGCAGGATTGAGTATGATATATCTTGCTGGTAATTTGAAAGATGCGTTGGAATTTAATCCGAAAGTTTGCGTCATTTTAGTAACGTCAGCTTTAGAAACGTTAGCGTCAAACCTATGGATAAAGACATTTCCAGATCTATAATACTCTCTAAAGAATCTACTTTGGAGACTATTCATATTTATTTTCTTGCACAGAGCATCGAAAAAGTCTCTGGCCTTTTTGCTCCCTCCAGTAAGATAAATCTCGCTCATAGAGAACTCTGTCATGAGGTCGATAGTATTTCTAAAAACTGAAAAATTGTAGTAGGCTTTCTGACATAGGACTATTGTGTCTCTAATATCTAGGCTTGAGTTGTTAGTAACGCCTTGGGAATATCGAAACGGAATTATGCCATCGTCTATATTCCTATAGCGATCTGTCCGCTCGATAGAGCCAGCTTTATTACGCCGAGATCTGGTAGACGCAACTGTCTCCATAACTTCCCCTCCCGCCATTAGCGGCTCATTAAGAGAGTTTTCGTTGTTAGCTTTTCTTTTAGCGGCCATTTTAACTTTAAATTACACTTAATCAATCATCCTTGGAACAAAAGTCGTATTAACTTCTTCAACTTTTACGTTCTTCATATCATTATATGCTTTTACCGCCCAATTACCTAACATTAATGTTGTATAATTATCTTTTCTGGCCCTGTTGGCAGAAGTGCTTCTGCGGAGATGTTGAGGAAGATCAAAACTTTGCGTACCTTTGGCTGTAGTTTTAACCTCCACAAGGGCGCATTGTTTCTTTGTTTGATATATTAAGTCATCCTGAGTCTCAATCATTTCTCCTATATCGTTAAAGTGAGTTAGCTTAAGGGGTATCTTGGTTGAAGATACTTTAGAGAAGAAGCTGCCTGAAGCTGCGGTTCTAGAAGCAAAAAATATTCTTTTGTGATCTATGCAAGATTGTAAATATTCATTAGCGTTTCTCAAAAAATCAGAGCTAAAAACCTGCTTAAAACAAACTACATGATCTTTGGAGCTGTAAGTCCTTTTGACCCTTTTTAGTTCTTTGTCATATTCTATACCCTGTTTCTCTGTATTGAAATCGAAAAACTTAATTTGAAGGTTAGACTCCCTAAAAACCTCTGACTCATTTGCGCTATCAATAAATTGATACCCAGCATTATCTATAATTATCAGCTTAATGTTAAAGTTTTTATATAAATAAAATAAATACTTGATATGGTCTTTTAAATCTCCACCAGCTACTGCATAAGAATGAACTAAAGTATAAGACCCTTCGTCTAACTCTAAAAGCGACATCGCGAAATAATCAGAGCTAGGGCTGTTACTAAAGCTGGGGTCTATCCCAAGTATATACTCTTTTTCTGGATTTCCCGTAATTAAAGTATGAGGAGCTTCTCCGTCAGGGACAGTGCACTCATGCATTTTCTTTGCGCTAAAATAACTATCACTGCCGTCT
>MDSZ01001413.1_pt1 | contig 10114 bp, 5 predicted proteins | sample 811201 | NCBI WGS metagenome assembly MDSZ01 (sample SAMN05326647, study PRJNA326480) | marine metagenome | isolation source: seawater | place: Indian Ocean: North | collected 2010 | reverse complement strand
TAGTAATAATGATAACGACAACGACAACAACAACAACAACAACAACAACAACAACAACAACAACAACAACAACAACAACAACAACAGCAACAACAACGATTGGGAAGACATCGAAAAAAGCGAACTAACCGAAATTAACGAAGCAGAGAAGATTGAGCTCATCGACTCGAAAGAGTTGGATAAAACGAAACTCGAAAACGATCGACTCTTCGCAGAAAATATCAAACGCGTTCAATTACTGGTCGAGAAAACGAGAGAAAACGCGCGAACAGATTTAGAAACGCTGCGTTCGTTTTACGAATCGAAGAAAACAACCTTCTCGTGCGAAGACGTGAGAGGTAAAACGGCGATTGAAAACTGGAGCGAGTTTGCACGGAAATCGAGACGCGAAAGGGACGCGACGTGCGGGAAGAAAATCGCCACCGGGGTGGAAACTTTAGTCGCGCCTTGGGAACAAAGTAAACGCGAAGCCGAAGAAACGGTGGAAAACGACGCTTTAGATGGTGATATCGAAAAAGATCTTGACTTGATGGAAGAAGCGACGAAACTGACCGACGAGATTGAAAAAGAAGACCATCGGTTACACGCCGCGCGTTCGACGATGAACGCTATTGATGCGATGATTTCTAGACGCGGTCAAGCGTTGGAGCGTGAAATGGAATTGTTCGGACGCGTAAAAGATATCCAAGCAGCGCGATCGAGGTTGCGCCACTCTCTATTAAACGAAGTTGAACTCGCCAAAGAGGACATCGAACTCGTCTTGAACGCCCGAATAAACGCAGATTATTTTCAGAAATCCATCGATGATAGTTTAGAGAAGTGCAAAAGGATTCAATCGATAAGTGAAAATGCGTTGAAAACGATGTTGCTCGCGTGGATTAAATTCGTCGAAAAGACCACGATCGAAATTGCCATGCATTGTGTCTCTGTCGTCGATGTCTTGGTTGAAGTTGCAAACTCTGACGCGCAGCAGTTGGATGCTGCAATCAAAGAAGTGCTGAAAGAACAACAGAGACAACGCGAATTGGAAGCGGCAAAGAACGCAGCCTCGGGAAGAGAGCACGAAGACAGTCCGGGCCTTCAACGCCAAACGAGTACGAGTAAAGCGGCAGACTTTCTCGTGAGTAAAATGGAATCCTTGAACGCTTCGTTAGAAAGCTCGAAATTGGCGCAAAACTTTTCCAAATTCAAGCAACGCGCCAAAGAAAATGTGAATGAGTTTCGGCAGCAAGTCAACGCGAGTGGCGATTCATCCAGATATACGAACGCGGAAGATTCAAGCACGGGTGGTGATGACATCACCAACAACCAGTCTTTGATGGGGACACCAACGCCAAAGGTGTCCACGCCCACGTTACTCGGGAAGATGATGTCCAACGCCGCCGGCACTCCGAGAGAATCTAAGCACTTGGTCAAATTGAAAGAAGAAGCCGCCAGGGTTGATCAAGAAAATCAAAAGTTGATGGAGATGAAACGCTCGCTAAGAGAGTTGTTGATGGAACGTTAATGGTGGTACCATAGCTTTTAGCGCATGTATAGATATATATAGAAAATATGCTTTCGTAATACATACAAAAAATTCTTCCCGCTTGCTTTCCTCGATCGCTCGATATGTGCAGTTCGTGTGTGTATAGTGCGGATAAAAATAATAATACAGAACGTGTTCCTTTTTCGGAGAGTTTTTTTTTCTCAACACGCAGCGGCGACGGACCGTTTCTTCGTCGATTGACCATCCATATCCAAGTTTCTCTTGTTGACTCCACCAGTCGAGCCGTTGTTATCCTCGCCGTTATCCTGTTTGTTGTTATCTTTGTTGTTGTTATTATTATTATTTGCCACCGGTGCCAAGAAGTTCGTCCTGCGAAACCTCGTGCCGCACGCGTTACACAAGCACGGTTTACTCGCTGGTCCTCGTCTCCACTGCGGTGAGTCCAACGCACCACAATGGTCGCACGGTCCTCCCGGTTTACACCCCGGCGGTACCTCTCTCGTCGTCGCGTTCGTGTTCGTGTTCGTTCCTCTCGCGCTTTCTGCTCCGCCCCTGTTGTTCGTATAATTTGCCGCACTCGCGGCGTTCGTCGTCGTCGCGGTCCCGCCGTGACTCTCTTTCTTCTTCTCCTTCGCAGGGGTCTCTTTCTTCCGTTTCTTCGACGGCGAACTCTTATTCTCGCTCGTCATTATCGTCTCGCTCGCCGTGCTTGGACTCGTGCTTCCTTCTTTCGCGCTTTCCGTCCCGTCTGAATTCGCCGCGTGGCCTCCTCTCTTCTGCCCGAGTCTGCTCGGCGGCGCGCCGAGCGTCGCCTGCTTTGCGCTCGTCGCACTCGTGTCATTTTCGTCTTGCACCATCATCATCGTCTTCATCATCGTCTTCGTCTTCTTCTGCGTCGTCCCCCGACTCTCTGCGTTGGTGGTCGTCGCGTTCCTTCCCGAGTGGTAGTTCGTGTGTAAAAACATTTCTTCCGAGGCCACTCCTTGTCCTTCTTCGTTCGGGTGTCCGCTTTGTCGCATCAGTTCTCTCTCGAGCTTGGCGATTTCCTCCGCTTGAGGCGCGACCGACCTTCCGTCTTCGTCCATGCGCACGAGCGCGTACCATCGCTTCGTCGTCTCGGTCGTCGTCGTCGTCGTCGTCGTCGTCGTCGTCGTGTGGCACAGCGACATATTGTGTGAGTCGTCTCTATGCCTCCTTCTCGTCGCTTTGTTATTGTTTTTCGTCGTCCAAGCGCGTCTTCTGCGTCGAGAGAGATGCGCTTTCCCGAAGCGTCGTCTCAAAGGGCCCTCTCTTTCCAATTGGAAGCGCGGCGAGAATGCGATAACACAAAGAGAAGATATGAATTACGATATAAAATCCGTATCTTTTTCTCTCTCAGTACCACGGGTTCGTCTCCCTATGAAAGGTTCGAGACGAGGGAAAAGGCGAAAAGGCGCGAGACGGAGAGGGTCTTCGTTCGGTCGTTCTCTCCGCGCAAAGTCGAAAAGTCGTAAGCGTGCGCGCGTGTGAAGAGGTGTCCTTTCCGGTACAGGTCGAGCTTTGGGAGTGTGGGATATACTACAAATTGGTCTTTCGAACGTGTGTGTCTGGCCAAATTTTATCTTAAACCCTAAACCCTAAAAAAGACTGTATGTGTTTAGGGTTTGGAATTTTTTGGAAAAAAAAAGAAAAAAAGGATAAAAGGACCCACTTTTGCCAAAGACTGAAAACACCCCAAAAACTCGACTGCGACTTGAGAACAACTTGGGGGACTCTGAAGACGACGGACAAAGAAAAAAGATGATCGGGACGACGACGACGACGACGACGACGACGACAAAAACGCCTTTTTTTGTCCCCGGCGTCGTCGCGGGAAAAAGGCGCGCGAAAGGCGTACCCTCCCCTTTTGGAACGACATCGTCGACATCTTCATCATCGGGAGGACGAGACGGCGTCGCGATGGCGGCGAAAAAGAAGACGAAGAAGAGCTCGTCGTCCTCGACGCGAGAAGAGCAAACGGCGGGAGAGGAACTCGAGGAGACGTCCACGGTGGAAACGCTGCCGAGGATCGAGGGCGATCCGAGGGCAGAGTTGAGCGGAGAGGACGGAGAAGGCGAGACGACGACACCCTCGTCTTTGATGAGAGAAGATTCGGAAGAAGGAAAAGGCGAAGAGGAGGAGGAAGCGGCGGAAATACCGAGACCGAAGAAGAAGACAGGGACGAAGAAGTCCCGAGTCGTGTCGACGCCGTCGCGTCATTCCGATATCACGAGCATAGACCCGACGTTACTCGGCGCCGGTGCCGGAGCGATTGGATTGATTGCATATTTTCTTTGGACGAAGATGCAAAAGCGACGCGCGAAGAGTTCGTCTTCTGCCGCAGACGAAGAGGGGCGTGATATGGACGGCGGCGGCGGAAATGCGCGAGATCCAGGATCAACTGGTAGTGATGGTATCGGTAAGGCGTCGGATTCGGATTTTTATGCATCGTTGAACAAAGCGGCTAAATCGGGAGGTATTGAAGGTACCGGTGAAAACGCACCAGTCGGCGCATCTAATTTGCCGCCGGGGTTGCGCATGTTCACAACCATGGACAGCGAAGATGGTGAAGATGGTGGCGCGGCGACGTCGACTGCCTCAGAAGAAACAAAAGATAAAGAACAAGTACAACCGAAACAACCTCAAAGAGTACAACCGATGAGCAGAGAGTTTAGACGCTTGTGTCGAGACTGCGTCGACGAATTGAGACGCTTCCAAACGGTCGATTTGAATGGGCGTAAACTTGGAGATGATGGGGCTAAAATCATCGCGGAGGGTATCGCGTTCAATGAAACCGCATCATGCGTTGATTTTGGATCGAATGGATTTGGCGAAACTGCTATTCTTGCCATCACCGAAGCGATGGCGCAAAATAAGAAACTGCGCATGGTTTCCTTCGCCGCTAATCCGTTGCTGGACGACGGTATCGTCGCATTGGCAAACTATTTGAAAACCGATACCAAAATCACGACGTTGAACATTAATTCTTGTTCTTTCGGTGACGACGGTGCCAAAGCCTTGGCGGAGGCTTTAAAATCGAACACCGCGATCACTTCTTTAGAGATGAACAACAACGCCATCGATTACGAAGGTTCAACTGCCTTGGCGCAAGCTTTGGCGCAGAACGATACGTTAGAACACGTCTCTTTACAAGGTAACTACGTCGGTGCGCTAGGCACGGTCGCTTTGGCAAACGCTTTGGTAGACAATAGCAACTTAAAATCACTCACGTTGAACGGAAACGACATTGGAAACGAAGGGTGCGTCAAATTGTGCGAAGCCTTGTCCAAGCGCAAGACGAAATTAACCAACTTGGACATCGGAAACAACGCCATCGGCCCGGATTCTGGCGCTGCGCTGTGTGATTACCTCAAAGACGACGACGCGTTGACTCATTTGAACCTTTACATGAACGAAATTTCCGACGATGGAGCAGTCAAAATGTCTCCTTCATTAAAAGATAACATGACCTTGAAGAACCTGGACATCGGCGGAAACAACATCGGTGCTCTCGGTGCAATGGCTCTCTCCAAGTCCTTAAAAGAAAATAGCTCGTTGACCACTTTAGAGCTTGGATACAATCCGATAGGCAAAGATGGTGGCGTTGCGCTTGCCGAAGCTCTGAAGTTCCACGCCAAAATTGAAACGCTTCGCGTCGGTTGGTGCAAAATCGGCAAAGAAGGCGCCGCCTCGTTAGCCGACACGATCACCTACAACGAATCTCTCTCTACCCTCGATTTACGCGGCAACGAGTTAGGTGACGACGGCGTCCGCTCGTTGGGTAAATCCTTAGCCGTGGTTAACGAACATTTAAGCACGTTAGATTTAGGCTACAACGAAATTAAAGATGAAGGCGCGTTTGCGTTAGCCGCCGCGATAAAAAATAACGCCGAAGGCGCCTTGGAAAACGTTTCCGTCAACAACAACTACATCACAAAGTTAGGTGAAGTCGCCTTAATCGAAGCCGCCGAGTTAGTCGCCGAGATGAATGAAGATAGAGAATTGTACGTCCAGTTTTAAGTTCGCCACGTTTTACTTTTTGTTAAATACGTAAAAGTCTCGACTCGAGAATAAAACGCCCTTCTTTTTGTGCTTGTATCAACACTAATACAAGAAAAGACCACACTAATTTTACTCGAAAGTATCGCGTGCCGCACAAAGAAAAATGGGCGGCGGCGGCGGCGGCGGCGACAACGACGACGACAACGACGACTCGAATGTCCAGCACACAACCAACGGGCGTCGCGTCGTCGCCATCGACCAAGGCACGACGTCCACGCGGTGCATCGCGTACAGAATGAGCGACGATTGTTGCGATGTTATTCCGGTCAAATCCGCGCAATTGACGCACGAACAGATCCATCCGAAACCGGGATGGGTCGAACACGATCCGGAAGAAATCCTCGAACGCGTCGCGAATTGCTACGAGGACGTCGCGGGCGAGACGGAACAGAGCTTAACTACCGTTGGCATCACCAACCAACGCGAAACAATCGTGGCGTGGGATTCGGAGACGCAGAAACCGTTGCACAATGCGATCGTGTGGTGCGACGTGAGAACTGCGGAAATCGTGTCGAGATTTTCGGAGAAAGAGAAACAGCTGGTACTCGAAAAAACAGGAATGCCAATATCGACGTACTTTTCCGCGACGAAAATGCGGTGGTTGCTAGAAAATTCGAAGGATGTTCAACAGGCTGCGGAGCGAGGTACGTTGCTATTTGGGACCATCGATAGTTGGATCGTATACAAGTTAGGCGCTCCACGGCGTGATGGCAAATGTATACACATAACCGACGTGACGAACGCGTCTAGATATTTGTTGATGAATATAAAGACATTAGAGTGGGACGACGAGATGTTGGATTTATTCGGGATTAAGAAAGAGTGGTTGCCGAGGATCGTGTCGAGCGCGGAGAGAGTTACGGGAATCGAACCTTCTGGTGTTCAAAAACTACACGTGACGGGTATTTTAGGGGATCAACACGCCAGCTCTCTTGGACACCGTCTGCGAGAAGGTGATTCGAAGAATACGTACGGAACTGGGTGTTTTGCCATGCGAAATACCGGAAAGACAATTACTCGATCCAAACGAGGTATTTTAACCACCGTGTGTTGGAAATTAGGGGAGAAGGAGGAAGCGGAATACGCACTGGAAGGGGCGGTGGCTGTTGGTGGCGAATGTATTCGATGGCTCAGAGATGAGATGGAATTGGTAAAAGATGCGGATGAAGTTGAAAAGTGCGCGAAAACAGTAAAAAATAATGGCGGCGTGACATTCGTGCCGGCATTTGGCGGCTTGTTCGCCCCGCATTGGCGAGACGATAGTAGAGGCGTTATTGTTGGATTGACCAGATACGTTAAAAAGGCGCACATTTGCCGAGCAGCGCTCGAAGCGATAGCGTACCAGTCCGCGGAAGTGCTCGAGGCGATGGATTTAGACTGCGAAGAGAATATCATTAGCAGAAAAAGGAAGGAATCTTCTGAAAGAGATGGTAACGGGAAATTTCTGTCCGTGGATGGCGGCGCGAGCGTAAATGATACCCTAATGCAAATACAAGCAGATATCCTAAACAAAGGCATTCGTAGGCCGGCAAATATAGAAACAACCGCATACGGTGCGGCTCTCGCGGCGGCTGTCGGCAGAAATTGGTTATCGGTGGATGACATTTTGGGAGACCGCAAGCTAAACGTCGAAGATGAATCGAAACTCTTCGAGTCAAAGTGCACCAAAGAGGAACAAGCAAAAGGACGAAGTCAATGGGACGACGCGTTAGTGCGCACGTATGGGTTAGATAAGTATTGCGATGAAAAATAGTGATAGCATATAGCGCGATGCGTGTTGTCTTTTATTACAAAGAAACAAAGTTGTGTATGTCGTGTGCGCGCATTCCATCCTGTTGCTTTTCGCAAACGAAATTTTTTCTTTCACACACCTTAAGAAGCTGAATTGCTTCTGCGCGTGACGTCGCTCTTATTCTCGAGCGGTGGATGTGCATCGAATTTCTTCGACGATCCCTCGTCGTTCTTTCAATTCCCCTCACGAAAGAGAGAGAGAGAGTTTTGTAAAGTAAAAGATACAGTTGTACCTAAACTTTTGTCTTCGAATACTCGCCCGTCATTCACATCAGCCATTCAAAGTCAAATTTTCCAATTTCGGTTTGGGAAGAGTTTTTTTCGGCGCGATTCCGTTTTGTTGTGGTTGTTGTTTTTGCTGCGGTTGCTGCAGCTGCTTCGGCGGTTTCTTGTTTTGTTGTGGTTTCTTTTGTGGTTTCTTCTTATTTTGCGTCTGCGCTGCTGCCGGCGGCGGCGGCGACGATGATGGCATTACCTCTCTCCTGTAATCTGGATCTAACAAATCTACGTCCGACCCTCTCTTTACTATGGGTGCATCCATATTTCTCCTAAAATCTGGATCATTCGCATCTCGCTGTCGCATTCGATCTTGCTCGCTCTCGTCCTCTGAATCCGTCCCTTCCATCGCCCCGTTCCTCACGTTCTTCGCCTTCCGCTCGAACTCGTAATTCCTTTCCCTCGCTTCTCTCGTGGCTGTCTGAAACTTCCCTTCTTCCAACTCCAATGCCATTTTCAAAAACAAAAACTTGCCCGCGTTGACCTTCTCCCAGTTGTTTGTCTTCGCCAGTTTCATTTCTTCGCGAAGTTCGACGAGTTCTTTCGACGGTTTCGGCAAAGGAACTCGTCCGTGTTTATCGAGCCACTCTTTCTTTTTCTTCTGCTTCTTCTCAGACAATTTCTTCTTTTTCTCCCCTTTAGTTGTCTTTGCCGACGAGCCTCCTCCCCCCATTCGAGTGGTCGTCTTCGTTTGCGTCGGTGCCGATATCCCGAGCTTCTCTTTCCTCTCCTTCTCTTCCCATCTCAATTTCGATGCCTCTTTAAACCGTTTATCCACGATCGCTTTCTCCCGTTCTCGTTCCCAGCGTTGCATGTCCTTATCAAAAAACTGCTCTTTATTCCGCTCGAGGTGTGCCTCTCGCTTCTCCTTATCGATGGTTTCCTTCGTCTTCGCTTTCCCAGTTTTCGCATCCACGGGCCGAAACACGAACTCCCCAGTCCGCTCGTCTTTGACGCGCAAAAGCTGCTGACCGCCGATCTCGACGACTTCGGAGAGACCTCTCGACGATTTAGAGGGAGGCATGTCGCGAGACGGACACGCGCGAAATCGCGGGCGACTCGCACTCGCTGCGGAGAAAACGAGAGAGCCTCGAGACGACTTTTGCCGCTTCGGCTTCGGCTTTCGCCTTAGCTTTTGCGCCCAACAGAAGAAGAAGGAAGAGTTTGTCGCGAGTCAAAAAAATGAGGAATTCCGTTAGCAAACGGGAGAGAAAAAGAAGAGAAAGGCGGGCGAGTCGACTCTCGAAGGATAACAACACGGTCTAATCTACGCTACACGTAATAACCTCGCCTTCAAAGAGTCCGGACTCGCTCTTGGCCGCATGGTGTCTCTCTTCAAGACGGTACACGTGACTTTCCCGGACGCTACCACCGCGTCGTCGAGACACACGCGTTGGTCGAACTCGCACTGGACGTCTCTTCGAAGGAAGCGGACGGACGAGAAGGAAGAGAGGGATATCGGTTCACCCGCGTCGACATGTGTTGTGAATTCCATGGAGTGGACGTTCGCGAGGGCATCGGATGATATGCGCACGTCGCGTATCGATGACACGACGACGACGCAGTCGTCTTTGGATTTCAACGTCTCGAGAGCTTTCGGTCCGCCTATTAAATCCGTTCTGTTGCGTTCGAACCACCGAAGAACGTCTGCGTGCCAAACCGAACGGTGGTTCAATTCAGACGCGAACAAACGAATGTTCGTCGCTCGGATTCTATCTGTGTCGCTACTCGTACTATCCTCACTATCCCTACATCCGCTCTGATCGGCTCGACCGTATCGCACTCGACACGTGAACACCGGGGCATCGTCGGCGTCGTCCTTCTCTCCCCGTCTCTTTCGCACGGTGTGTTCGACTATCCACCGTTTCCAAGTGATTCCGTCGTCACCGTTGTCGTTCACAATCGTGGTTTCTACCGTCAAAACGTCTCCTAACACCGCCGGTTGTTGATATTTCGCCTCTTCGATTCGATAGCACTCGACGACATCATCGTCTCGTCCAAATTCGCCTCGCATTCTCAGCGCGTTCTCGAACGCTTTCGCGCAAAATCGAAAATAGTTGGCGTAATACACGACGGCGTAATGGTCCGTGTCTTCTATGTACACGTCGAATCGCGTTTTGGTGGTACAAGACGCCCTCGTTGTCCTCGTCGTCGTCGAATAAAACCGCCGCCAACGAGTGCTTTGTCGTTCCGTTACAAAAGGTGTTCGACTCCGAACGTTTTTTGAAGACCGCTTTTTTACCTCGCGGCGGCACGAAGAAACAAAGGGAGTTGGGCTCGTCGTCGTCGTCGTCGTCATCATCATCATCATCATCGTTGTCTCGCACTCGAGGTGGTCTTCTTCTTCTTCTTCTTCTTCTTCTTCTTCGTATACATCGCGCGGCGTTTGTGTGCGAGACTTTATTCTGCGCACTTTGAGCGAAAGAAAGAAAAGGTCCAATTTTTTTTTTTTTTTTTGGGATTTCAACTTAAAACGAG
>MDSZ01177190.1_pt1 | contig 10115 bp, 8 predicted proteins | sample 811201 | NCBI WGS metagenome assembly MDSZ01 (sample SAMN05326647, study PRJNA326480) | marine metagenome | isolation source: seawater | place: Indian Ocean: North | collected 2010 | reverse complement strand
TACTCCTAACCACTCACTCCATTGTTTTTCAAATTCTTTTACTTTAGGTCCATTAGTATATCTATTACTCGTTGTAATAAAATCTACTAAACTATCTTTATCTTCTTGTGTTATACAATCTTTCATTAATGGCCAAAACATATTTATCTCCTAATTAATTTCTGGAAAACCAGTATTTTTATATCTCTTATCTACAAAATTTAAAACTTTATAAACTCTTAACAATTCATCAATTCCTTGTTCAAGACCAATTGAAACATCGAAACCAAGTTTATGTAACTTATCATATGAAACTTCATAATCTCTATTGTCTTTATCATAATCAAAATCATTATAATCTATGTAACAATTAGTTTTTTCTTTTATCATTTCACACACATCTCTTTTTGAATAATTCATCAAATTAGAACCACAATTATAAACTTCACCCACCATTTTATCTTGATTTTCTATAGCAAATATAAAAGAACGAGCCATATCTTCGACATGAATAAATGTTCTCATTGCAGGTGATTGATAAATAACTAAACATCCATCAGTAACTGCTTTATAAACTAAATCATTTATCAATAAATCCATTCTTAATCTTGGTGATATACCAAATGCAGTTGCAAATCTAAATGCAGTACTATTGGGAACTCCCATTACTAATGCCTCCGCATTTGTTTTGGTAACCCCATATAAAGTTGATGGATTCATAGGTGTTTCCTCTGTACAAACACCTTCTACTTTTCCATAGTTTGAACCTGTTGAACCAAATAGTAAATATTGTTCATCACTCATAACATCAATTACATTTTGAGTTCCATCTACATTTATATTTTCAGATAAAACTTTGTTTCTATCACAAGCAAAATACCCAACAATTGCTGCTAAATGAACTACAACATCAACTCCCTTAACTGCATCTGATAGTTTTTCTTTATCTAAAATATCACCCTTTATAAATTTAAAATTAGAATTACTAAAAAATGGAACTAAAGGAGCACCATCATACATTAACCTATCGTAGACAGTAACTTCATATCCTTTTTCCAACAATTGTTTTGTTAGAACAGTCCCTATATATCCAGCTCCGCCTGTTATCAATACTTTTTTATTCATCTATTTCTCCAAATGTTTTTTAAGTTTATCAACTACTGTATCTAATTTTATCTGTGTCAAATTACTTTGTACAATATTAAAGTAGTGTTCAGTGTTTTCCATTATATGTGAATCAAACTCATTAAAATATTTTTCTCCATATCCTTGTCTACTATTGAATGTAAATAATTCATTGTAACAAACAAATGGTGGTTCAAATGAATAGTATTCTTCAATTTTTCCTGTCTTATACAACCACATCCAATACAATGTATATTCTGTCCAAGTATTTGGATGACCATTTGTTGTGTCTAACAATAAATCAATATACGACATTTTATGTGTATTTTCCAAATGATTTATTAATTTTTTTACTTCATCTGTAATTAAAAATTGTGGTGATACACCCATAACTTTATTGATGTTTAAAGTTTTATCAACTATTTCATTTTTATTATCTTTATGTAGGTTAAATGTTTCAATCTCTCCATTGAAAATTAATGCAGTTGAAAACATATGCCAAGAATCTTTTGTTGGTGTGTTTGTAAATTCACTAAAATGAGAACAAATCAATTTACCATCATTAAAAAGATTTTCGTATGAAAATGGTTTTGTTAAAAATAAATCTGTTTCAAATGTCATATAGTGTTCAGTTTCCATCACTTTTGCCAATTCAAATTTTGCAATTTGTTGAATTATCCAGCCTGGATGTGGTGTTCGTGTGTGTAGCGGAAATGTTTCCAATTGAGGTATTAATTCTTGTTCATCAATATATTCAAATGGAAAATCACTATAATTTTTTTGTAATTCTGATTCTATTATAGGTAAATCACTTTTTCTTGATACAATATAGAATTTATGTAAATCATCTAATTTTAAAAACTTTCTAAAAGTTGGAAGTTGTATTTTTACTAATCTTTCTAAATCATTATCTTCGGTTGTTCTATGATTAATAACCATAGGCATTACAAAACTAAATTTATTTTTAACCATTATACCTCTTCCTCTTTTAAATTAAATCTTGGATGTTTATATTGTTCATAAGAAAGATAAGATTTTACATCATGTCTAACCATTTTTCTTACCAAACTATCAAAACTTGTTTTTGGTGTCCAACCTAAAACTTCTTTTGCTTTTGTAGCATCTCCTCGTAAATACTCAACCTCTGCTGGTCTCATATATCTTTCATCAACTTTAACATATTTTTTATAATCTTTTATTCCAACCTCATCAAATGCAATATCCAAAAACTCTCCAATTGTGTGTGTTTCACCAGTTGCTACCACATAATCATCTGGAGTATCTTGTTGTAACATCAACCACATTGCTTCAACATAATCAGGAGCATATCCCCAATCTCTAGCAGCATCTAAATTTCCAAGTGCAATATCTGGTGCCAATCCAAGACTAATTTTTGCAACACCATCTGTAATCTTACGAGTTACAAACTCAAGTCCTCTCCTCTCTCCCTCGTGATTAAATAACAAACCACTACAATTAAACATACCATATGATTCTCTATAATTTTTTGTAATCCAATGACCATATAATTTAGAACAACCATAGGGGGAACGAGGATAAAATGGTGTGTTTTCTGTAGCAGGATTCTCTACCATTTTACCAAACATTTCAGATGTTGATGCCTGGTAAAACTTGATTGGTTCTCCATACTCTCTAATAGCATCTAACATTCTTAATACACCTAAACCTGTAACATTTCCAGTCTCTTCTGGCATATTCCAACTTTCACCCACAAATGATTGTGATGCCAAATTATATATTTCATCTGGTCTTGAAGTTTTGATACATCTCAAGATGGAATTTTGGTCTGATAAATCTCCTCTTAAAAATTCTATCTTACCTTCAAGATGTGATGTGTTGGTTCTGTTAGGTGTAGATGTTCTTCTTTCCATACCAAATACTTTGTAACCTTTTTCTAATAGTAAATCAGCTAAATGACTACCATCCATTCCATTTACACCTGTTATCAATGCTCTTTTCATTTTTTCTCCAATTGTTTTTTTAAATCATTATATTCATAAAACTTATCTCCACCAACTATCAACCTTTGAATGTTTGCTTTGGAAAGTTTTAAAAGTTTCTGAAAGTTATCACCTTTTTTATTAATAAAAGAGTTAGGATTCTCTTCTTCTACAACATATAATCTTTTTTGTGGGTGTCTTCTTGCGTGTACATGCAGTATGTTTTTACATACAAATTGTCTAAAATTTTCACCACATAATTTTTGAGCCATTATAGATAATCCCTCATCATCATTATATAATAAACATAATGGAACATTTACACCAAACTTAATTAAATCTGATGATAAAACTAAACATGCTCCACTAATTTTAGGTTGAGTTATGTAAGTAAAATCAAAATCTTCAGTTTCTCCATTTATCTCATTCATCTTATCTATCGATAAAGGTGATTTTGCTTGATTCGGATTTAAATGACCATCTTCATCTACATATTCTACATCTTGATATTTTGTATGTACAAGTGGGTCCCACGATGAATCCCACATTTTTCTATCAGCAAAACTCAATAAGTATCTGTGAAAGTTTTGTTCATCTGTCCACTTTGATAAAGATTCTATAACTTCAAATGCCTCTCTTGGAAAGAAACTATCGGTCTCACCCCACATCACATAATCAACTTGTTTACAATAGTTATAATTTAAATCTCTTCTATAATCTGCATGGAAATAAAATTCGTAACTTGGAACGATGTTATAAACTACTTCAAAACCTAACTCTTTTAATGTTTCTACACCATCAAGAAATTTATCTTTAAGTTTTGACCTTCTTATTTGTTTTGTATCAACTTTTTCTATTTGTTCTGACATATTAAAACACAAATCGATTATGACATTCTCCTTGTTTTCTACCGTTTCAAGTAGATTCACAAGACCTTCTATGAAATCTTTATACATTTCAATTTCAAAGAACATTACATGCGTTCCAATTACATATTTTTTGTTTAGTTTAGTCATTGATATCTCTCTTTATATATATATAAATATATATTTATTTACTATTAATCATAATTTTTTTTAACTAAATTCCAAGTTTTTGTCATAAATTCAGTTCTTTGATTTTTTGGTAATCCACTATAATTCCAAAGATTTCCATACTTAATAAAAAATGGTGTTTGGTCTTCATTCAATTGCCAGTTATGTCCTAATACTTCTTTTCTATGCATATGAGTGAGTTTCCAAGATAGAGGTAAATCTGTTTTTACATCTATGTTATTAATCTGTAACCAATAATTAAAAGGTGTTTGTTCTGTACCCTTAACTACTATCTTGTCTTGTAATTCTGTAAATGTATCAACATTATCATAATATAATTTTTTAAAAGAATCAAAAAATTTACGATGTTCTTTATTAAAAATAATCAAACCTGAATTAACATATTTCATAGAATCTAATTTGAAATCAAAAAAAGGTTCGTATCCTTTTATACTTCTGTGCACCCACCCAAGATTATCTATATCTCTCCATGCACAAAACTTGTGTTCAGTTAAATCAAATATATTTGGAGCATCCCACTTAACCATATTCATACCATCAACTAAATATATTTGGTCATAATCAATTCCTCTTCTCTCTAATTCATCAAAAACAAATATGGCTTTTTGCCAATTTACTCTAAACCTTGTTAAATCTTTTTCTATGGCTTCTTCAAATGGAACAAATAAAACATCATGTCTTTTACACCAATGTTCCCAAGTTTTTCTTGAAATATCCATCCAATCCCATCCACCATATTTTTCAGAGTATTGTTTGTTTTTTACACCTATCCACCAAAGTACATTTTTCTTCATTTTTGTAACTCCATAATTATCTTTGAATTGTTATTTAAACACTTTCCATCTTTTAAAGAAAACTTCCAATGATGTCGTGGACAAACTAAATTACCATCAACAACCTCACCATTAGATAAATCAGCTTTTGCATGTGGACAATATTTTTGACATTTGTATTTCTTTTTATTGTGGTCTAATATAAAAACCTCATTATCTAAATCTTCATTAAAATGAAAATCTTCGTAATTTTTATGTGCAGTTGGTTCTGCCAATTTAAGAAACGCCATTAAGTGTTCATTATAATCATCAGGTTGTCTTTTGGCTTTAAATCTTAAACTTAAAAATAAATCTTCCCAAGTTATCTCTTTATCCAATATTAAATTTAACCATCTACTTTCAAGTATAAACTCATAAAAATATTTATCATCATCATAATATCTCACAGAATTTTTAGTATTTATAAAATCTATAATTATTTTCTCATTAACATTACCATTTATATTTAACAATATTGAACCACCTATCTTATCAGATAGCATAATTGATTTTTTCAATAGTGGAATAAAATATTTTTTACATTTTTTAAGTAAACTATAATCAACATTTTCTGTAGAGTTTATAAAATTTTTGATTAAAGTTTCTCTTCTTTTTTTGTATTTATTTAAATAAGAAAATCTATCATCAAAACACTCATTTTTTAAATTGTTATCACTTGTTTCATCATAATTCATAGTGGTGGATATCTCATCACCTGGCATCAACAACACAGAATCATAATTAAGTTCTCTTAAAAACTTATGTACATTTGCTTGTGTTGGAAATGTATTCTCTTCTTCAAAATTTAAATCAAAAGATTGTTCATCTAAAAAACAAGGTGGACCAGCACAAGGCACATAAACATTAGGATTAATTTCATCTATTAATTTAGTAATAGATTTATATTTAAATACTCTTTTATCTTTTGATAACTTAAACATCTTTTCTTCATCATAATCATATACTAATGGATACCAACTAGCACCTGAAAATTGAGCAAATAAATATGTGGTATCGAAATTATCTTTTATCCATTCAATATCATCTTCAGAAGGTTTCATATCATTCATATCAACAACAACTTCATCACCTACCTTAAATATAAGTGCAGCATCATCTTGTCCCATAGGAACTTGAACTAAAGGTGTGTACTCAACATCACCTAACAAAAACTTGTGTCGTGAATTTACTTCAATTACATCATTATCTAATTCATCATTTAGCATATCACGAAATCTTTTACCAACATAGTTAGGAATAATTATAGAAGTCCTTGAATTTAGAGTCTTTAAAAATTCTAAATCACAATGGTCTTTATGTTCGTGAGATATACAGACATAATCTAAATCATCTTTCCAAGAAAAATCAATATCTGTATTATCTGGAAATTGAAACCAACTACTTTGAAATGCTCCACTTTTAGAAAACCAAGGGTCTGTTACAATAGATACCTCATCTGTTTTTATGTATATAGATGCATGCCCTAAAAATTTTATTGTTTTTTTCAATTACCAAACCTCTCTGAATACCAATGTATGTAATCTCGTAAACCCTCATCAAACCTATAAAACTCTATATCTCCAAATTCATCTATATACCTTTGAATAGATATGTTAACTTTTTTTGGTGCAAAAGAACCCTCTCCATTACCTTTGTTAACTTTTTTACAAAACCATTCTCCAACATAACTTGCCATTTCATATATTGATATATCTCTATCTCCAGTGAGATTATAAACTTCCTTTTCACCTCTAATAACTACATTCATTAACATAGTACAAAAATCAGATAAATGTAAATATTTTCTTGTTGCACTACCATCATCAAGTAAATTTATCGTTGATGATTCACCAAAACCTTTTCCAACTAAATCACTCATCACTCTTCTATCATTAGAAACTTGACCTGGACCATAACATGCTGAAACCCTAACTGATTTTGAATCATAACCTAAATTTCTAAACTCATTTGAAATCATCTCTCCTGCAAATTTACTCAATTGATATTGATTTCTTTTGTAATCCATTGAAAAATTTATATTATCTGTTTCTAAATGTTGTGTATCATTACCACTATGAGCATAAACTTCTGCACTACTTACAAATACAGATTTTGCATTTTTATTGTTATCAAATATATATTTTGAAACTTGATGAAAACCTTTTGTATTGATGAAAAAAGTTTCTGTTGTTTTTTCTAAAAATTTAAATGGTTGAGCATAACCTGCACAATAAAAACAATAATCAAATTTTTTAGTTTGTAAAATAAAAGAAAGTAATCCTGTGTGATTAAGAACAGATTTAGATAAGTCTTGTTGGATATAAGTAATATTAGAACCTTCTTTCAAGTTAGAAGTTCTACTAAAACTTGTTAAAAATATTTCTATATTATAAGAATGTTCTTCATTTAAAAACTTTAAAAAATTAGAAACAAAACCACCAAGTAAACCATTTGAACCTGTAACTAATATAGTTTTATTTTTTAAATCAGAAACATCACAATTATCAAAAGCACGAATACACATATCCTTTGTGTACTTATTCATTAATCCTCCCAATCTTCATTATCCACTATTGTTGGTGGTGTGTGTCTTTCATATTCTAATGGTTCAATAATCATATTATCATCAAATTCTTTTTTATCTAAATAAGGATACATATCTTCTATCGGTGTTTGCCACCCAATAACCTTTGGATTATAAGAATGAAATTCGTGACAATTTAAATCTAAAACCACAGAACCATCATAATCTAAAAACTCTCGTATCTGTTTTCTAATTTTATCATAATCTGAACCATCATCTACTGTCATAGTTTTAATACCATATGCTTCTATGATACCTTTAAAATTAGGTGGATTATATCCCTTTGGTCCACATGCTTCACATTTTCCTTTGAAATTAGTTTCTTGAAATGCTTTTGTAATTCCATAAATATGATTATTCATTATAATAGTTTTTAGTGGAATGTTATAGTTAACCAAAGTTTGTAACTCTTGTATGTTCATATTGAAACCACCGTCACCAATTAGACAAACAACATTCTGTGATTTATCTGCAGCTATTCTTGCACCCATACCACCTGCAAATGAAAATCCCATAGGTGAGTTACCATTATTTGTAAAATAGGTTTGACCAGTTTTTGTTTCAAATGAATGATTACACACTACAATGTTTCCACCACAATCTGCTGCAAATACATCTTTCTCTCCCATTTCCTCTGAAAGTATTCTTGTAAACGCATATGGATGTGGATATTTTCTTGGTTTAAACATATCTTTAGTGACAGGGTCGTATTTCTTTTTCCAACCCATAACTTTACCTGTCCATTCAGTAAAATTTGGTAGTTGTGTAAACTTTTCTAATCTTTTAGTTAATAACTCAATAAATAATTTTGCATCTGAATAGATACATTCCTCAAATGGAACTTGTTGTAAAAATTTCTGTAAACCAGCCTTATCAACATCAACCATATATTTCTTTGCACCTCTTGCAAAACTATGTATGTTACCACCAGTTATTCTACCTGATATTCTACTACCAATTGCCAACAATAAATCAGAGTTTTGAATACCAAAGTTTCTACCTGCTCCTCCATAAGTTCCTATCCTACCACCATAGTATTCATAATCTGAACACACCGTATCTAATGCATTCCAAGTAGGAAACATAGGTATCTTTAATAATCTACCTAACTCTAACAACTCATCAACTGCACCACTTAATTTAACACCACCACCAATCATTAAACAAGGTCTTTCACTTATGAATAAATCAACAATAAATTTATCAATCTGTTTAGTAATTTCTGTAGTATCAAAATTGTTCTCCATTGTATCATCAAAACCTAACAAAGAATCTTCATCTATTTCTGCTCTTTGTATATTCATTGGTATATCTAATAATACAGGTCCTGGTCTTCCTGTTGTTGCAAGATGTAATGCCTTTTCAATTTCGTATTTTACATCTTCTGGTTTTGTAATCATTTTTGCATATTTTGTTATTGGTTTACAAATGTTTACAATATCTGTTTCTTGAAAACCTATTTGTCTTATACTCTCATCTGGTCTTAAAAAATTTGAATTTATTTGACCTGTTATAAACACACCTGGAACTGAATCATAAAAGAAATTACCTATTGAAGTAACTAAATTTTGTCCACCAGGTCCACTTGTAACCACACATGCAGATGGTTTTCCTTTTACTTTTGCCCAACCCTCTGCAGCAAAACCACCACCTTGTTCATGCATAACTGCTATATATTTTGTGTTATCAACACGAGTAAATGCATCAATTAAATCACCATTTGCAGAACCATAGACAACAAACATATCATCTATACCATAATCTGCTAAATGTTTTATTACATAATCTGCTAACTTCATTAACTATCCTTTTTTGTTGTTCTTGGTGTTGCACTATGATTTGGTTTTGCTTGATTTTCAACTCTCAAATCTTCATATTTCCAACTTGAATCACCAAGAAGTTTTTCTAACTCATCTTCTTTTATTGCATAAAAGTTTTCTTCTGCTGGAAACACACCATCTTTAACTTCAGTTTTATATTGTTCAAGTGAACTCTGAATTAATTGTCCAGCCTCACAATATCTTTTTACAAATTTTGATTTAAACTCCCAAAATAATCCAACTAAATCATGCATAATCACTAACTGACCATCAACCTTATCACCAGCACCAATACCATATACAGGTATCGATAATTCCTTTGCAATCATTTCAGCGGGTTCTGTTGGCATCGCTTCTAATAATAAGAATGAACATCCTGCATCTTGAAGTGCCAATGCTTGTTTTAACACAACCTCTGCACTCTTTGCAGTTTTACCTTGAACTCTGTAACCACCCATTTTTGCTCTTGTGTGTGGTGTTAATCCTAAATGACTCATAACCATAATACCAGAATCAGCAATCGCTTTAACTCTCTCTACCATTGCACCCTCAACCTTTACACAATCCATACCAGCCACAATAAATTTTCCAGCATTCTCAACTGCTAATTCATTTGATTGTTGATATGACATATAAGGCATATCACCAATTAGAAATGCATTTTGAGCACCACGAGCAACTGCTTCTGCGTGTACAATCATCATATCCATAGTTACAGGTATTGTTGTTTTGAATCCGTGTGTTGTCATACCACAAGAATCACCAACAAGAATTGCATC
>MDSZ01258169.1_pt1 | contig 10117 bp, 11 predicted proteins | sample 811201 | NCBI WGS metagenome assembly MDSZ01 (sample SAMN05326647, study PRJNA326480) | marine metagenome | isolation source: seawater | place: Indian Ocean: North | collected 2010 | reverse complement strand
AGTAACCTCCCCAACAATCAACTCCTGGTTGACAGCAACCCTTACATTTTCGGCGGTCAAGGCGGGAAGCCAGTGTTCTCCGCCTTCTTTAACCAGCAAGTTAATCAGCTGCGATAGGTTTACTGGCGCAGCAAGTTTCATATCCATCTCACCGCACTCAATCTCTTCACGGATGCTAGCAAAAAAAACAACTCGCGCCATTCGACAATTCCTACATTAATTTCCAGTCGCCGGACTTTCCGCCGGATTTTTCCAATAGACGAACAGACGATATTTCCATACCTCGGTCAACTGCTTTACACATGTCGTAAATGGTCAGGCCAGCAACAGACGCCGCAGTAAGTGCCTCCATTTCTACACCTGTCTTACCAGAAACTTTGCAGGTAGCAATGATCAAAATTTGACACTCTTGCTTGTTCAAATCAAAGTGCACATCTACGGAGTTCAAAGCCAGTGGATGGCACAACGGAATTAATTCAGAGCACTTTTTGGCTGCTTGAATACCTGCAATACGAGCTACCGCCAAAATATCGCCCTTCTTTGCACTACCCGAAATAATCAATTCAAGCGTCTCAGCTTGCATATTGACCTTAGCTATGGCGACTGCCAGGCGCTCGGTGATCTCTTTCGCTCCTACGTCGACCATTTTGGCCTGGCCTTGTTCATCTATATGGGAAAGGCGGGCATCATCTTCTTGATCAGACTTATTTGACATAGTGAGCACACTCTATATGTTGTAATCGACATCGACAACTTGACTATTTTAGATTATTACCTGCCTCTCTTAACCGTTCCTATGATTATTTATCGAGAAAAGCGGTTTCTTTTGTTCGAAGAAACAGATAGGGGACTCTTGATAATCAACCAACGAGCGGGCCGCGTCGAATCTGGAGTAAATCTACTTTCGGCAGTCGTCAGAGAAACCGAGGAAGAGACCGACCGGAGGGTTGAACTAAGGCATCTGACAGGTATCTTTCAGCACACCTCGGCGGCCACTCGAGTAACTTATAGAAGACTTGCTTTGGTTTCACGACCATTCGAACACCTTAAATTATCTGTTAACGCTGATATCGTCGCCGTTCACTGGCCAGATAAACTGGAAATCATGTCAGGGTCGCAGCGGAGCCCAATGGCCATGGCCTGCGCAAAGGCTTATGAACTTCCATTGGACCGCCATTTGATATTATCAATCAGCTTTAACAGCGCTATGTTAAAATCAAAGGTACGCATTCGACGTAGTCTTGCATGAATAATAAGTTAAAAGCTTCCGATCAGCGGGTCATCGTTGGTATGTCTGGCGGGGTAGATTCCTCGGTTGCAGCCCTACTCTGCATTAAGGCCGGATTTGAAGTCGAAGGCCTATTCATGAAGAATTGGGAAGAAGATGATGGTACAGAATATTGCACAGCAATTGAGGACTTAGCTGATGCCCGCGCAGTTTGCAATAAGCTCGGGATAAGACTTCACGAAGCCAATTTCGCAGCTGAATACTGGGACAATGTTTTTTCACACTTTCTCGACGAGTATCAAGCAGGCAGGACACCTAATCCAGACGTGCTCTGCAACAAGGAGATCAAATTTGCTGTTTTTGCAGAGTACTCTAAGGTTCTTGGAGCAGATTTAATCGCCACGGGACACTATGCCAGAATTATTGATGAAAACGGCAATAGATACCTTGCAAAAGCTAACGATACGAACAAAGATCAAAGCTACTTCCTTCAGGCTGTTTCAGAAAAGCAGCTTACCAACGTCATTTTCCCATTAGGAGAATTTACCAAATCCAAAGTGCGCCAGATTGCTGCCGAAAACGGGTTACCCACTCATGGAAAAAAAGATTCAACTGGCATCTGCTTCATCGGAGAGCGTCGTTTCAAGGATTTCCTTAAGGAATACCTGCCGGCAAAGCCTGGCGACATTTATGACGTTAATTCAAATCATCTTGGCCGCCACGAAGGGCTGATGTATCACACCCTTGGGCAACGGCAAGGTTTGGGCATCGGAGGTGTGCGAGGAGCCAGAGAAGCACCATGGTATGTAGTGGGTAAGGACCTTGTAAAAAACCAACTGATTGTAGGTCAAGGGAATCATCACCCTGCTCTGTTCTGCTCTAGATTGACAGTTGAATCACCTCATTGGATCACCCATAAACCAGTGATTCCTGGCATGTACCAAACCAAAATCCGCTATCGTCAGGCGGACCAGGCGTGCCAACTAAAAGCTAATGGGAACGCTATCGAAGTCAAGTTTAGCGAGCCACAACGCGCCGTCACGCCAGGACAATGGGCCTGCTTTTATGACGGTGAGGTATGTCTCGGCGGCGGCATCATCAGCGAAACAAATGCATCATGGATATGAGCGTAAAGAACGACAAGGCAATGGCTTTGGCAGGCCTTCTACAGTGTGGCCATCTCGTTTCGGGGATAGCACGTAACGGCCTGGTCGCAGAAGACAGCATGGCAGGCAGTTTGGCGAGCATCTTTGTTACAAATCCTGATGAAACCGTCGATGTCTATCGAAATGGCACTGGTGTAAGAACTGGGTTGCGACTGATTTTAGAGATCTTGGAAAACGGCAATTACGCAGAACATAGCGAAGCGATCCGTTATAGTCATACGCTGATCAAACTAGAAAAAAGATTGCGATCCAAACCAGAAATACTTCACAGGGTCGGAGCGGGTATTAGTGATATAGAGAAGCACCGGACTTTGCGCGAGCTAGCAGCAAATAGCGAAGAGATTCAAGAGAGGCTTTCCAGTCTTTATGAACATACCCTCAGCGCCGTTGAGCCTCGAATAAGGGTTCTGGGTCTGCAAAAACACCTCCGCAACGAAAAAAATACCAACAGAATAAGGTCTTTGCTGCTCGCAGGCTTGCGCTCAGCAGTACTGTGGCGCCAATTAGGTGGAACTCTACCAGGACTGATATTGGGCCGTAGATCAATAGTAGAGAGCGCTCACAAGGTGTCAAAGTTTATAAATTAAATCAATAGATTAGTGATATTATTCAGAAATGACTTTAGATTTTGATGCGCTAACGGCCGTTAGTCCGATTGACGGGCGTTATGCTAAACAAACAACAGGCTTGCGCCAAATAGTTAGCGAATACGGCTTAATGCGAATGCGCTGGCTTGTAGAACTTCGCTGGTTTCAACACCTTGCATCAAACCCGGGGATCCCAAACCTACCTTCGTTGACAGCTTATCAAAATGGCGCGATCGATGACCTTATCGACAATTTTTCGATGTCTGATGCTAGACGAATCAAGGCACTAGAGGCTACCACAAACCATGATGTTAAGGCCGTTGAGTACTTCGTAAAAGAAAAGGTTGCCAAGATAGAGGGTCTTCGGCCTTATATCGAGTTCGTTCACTTCGCGTGCACCTCCGAAGATATCAATAATTTATCACACGGTCTTATGCTGCAAGCAGCATTAAGAAATGAAATCTTGCCAGTCATGCAAATAATAGTTAAAGAGCTATCTTCCCTGGCTGCAGAGTATGCCCAGGCAGCGATGCTCTCGAGAACTCATGGTCAGGTAGCTTCGCCAACAACTATGGGCAAAGAATTAGCTAACGTCGTTACGAGGCTTCACAGACAACTGGAGCAAATCAAGGCAGTTCAAATACTTGGCAAAGCAAATGGTGCGGTCGGTAACTATAATGCTCACTCAGCGGCATATAAAAATCTAGATTGGCCTGAAATCAGCGGATCGTTTGTTCAGGCTTTAGGTCTCACTTGGAACCCTTTCACGACCCAAATAGAGCCCCACGATTACATCGCTGAATTATTTGATGCTATCGGGCGATTCAACACAATTCTGATTGACCTTAATCGCGACATCTGGGCCTATATATCTATAGCCTACTTTAAGCAGAAAAAAATTGAAGGTGAGACAGGATCATCAACCATGCCTCACAAAGTCAATCCGATCGACTTTGAAAACTCGGAAGGCAATTTAGGACTCGCTAATGCTATTCTGGGGCACATGTCGGCAAAACTGCCCATTTCGCGGTGGCAGAGAGACCTCAGCGATTCAACTGTGCTGCGCAACATTGGTGTCGGTCTCGCCTACAGTTTGATTGCCTATCGAGGAACACTTAAAGGGCTAAGCAAACTCGAGCTCAATAAGTCTGCTCTGGCAAATGACCTTGAAAACAGCTGGGAAATCTTAGCTGAGCCAATCCAGACCATCATGCGTAAACACGGCGTCGCGGAGTCTTACGAAAGACTAAAGGACCTGACCCGTGGGAAATCCTTATCCCGTGAAGCCATTCAGCAGATACTTGGTGAACTCGATTTACCTGAGGAGGCTAGACAAGATATCGAAGCACTAAGCCCAGCAAACTATATTGGCTTAGCCGAGTTATTGACTTACCGTGCGCTTGACGACTAATGCTTTCTGGTGAGTCGCTCGCAGCATTCAAAGAACAAGACTGGCATCAGCATGCAAAAGTTTTTCCTGCGGCAATCGATAACCATAAGTATGTAATCTCAGCAGAAGAAATTTTGGAACTTGCAAGTTACGACTTCGTCGAATCGCGCTTGATACAACGGGACTACAGTGTCAAATTTGGCCCATTCGAAGAATACAGTATGCCTGACGCCAGCATGTTGATGGTCCAGTGTATGGAGTGCCACTCAGATATCGCGATGGCACTTCTGGAAACCGAATTTACATTTCTACCGCTGTGGCAAGTTGACGATGTGATGGTTAGTCTTGGCCGGAGCGGAGCTTCATGCGGGCCGCACTTCGATAGGTACGATGTATTTCTTCTACAACTGAGTGGGTCGAAGACCTGGCAGTTGGACGCTGGCGCACACCAAGAACACCAGCTGCAGCAGGAGTCGGAACTACGCCTACTCAAAAGCTTTGAACCCTCTTGCACTGTTCAGTGCGAGCCTGGAGATGTGTTGTATGTACCCCCGGGTGTTGGGCATCACGGGATTTGCCAAGGACAATCAATCACATTGTCGATAGGTGTTCGCAATCCCACAGTTAGTGAACTGCTGGCTGAGATAACTGAATTTGCATGGCTAGAATCAGACCCCACTATGGTGGATGATCAACTTAGACTACCTGGCTCCGCGACAAACAGTGAAAGGTTCACGCCTCTTATCAATGAGGTTATCACACCCGCCTTGGTCGACCTTTGGTATGGTTGCTACGTTACTCGATTACGAAACCCGGAGGTGCTGGACGTTTACTCGTCGAGTATAGTGCCCAGCGATATTTCGGTTAATGAAGGAATATTTGTAGCCCATCGAGCGACACGTTTAGCTTGGAGCAAAGCAGAACATTCCGCGCTCCTATTTATTAACGGCGAATATTTTCGCTTTGACGAGAATGATGTTTGCTGGATTAGAACTTTTTGCGATGAACGATCTTGCGCAAGACAAACCGGACATCGAAAACAGAACGAGCTCCTGGATTCTTTGGTGCGAAACGGCGCCGGCTGCTTCGTTTGAACACGCTAGTACCTCTCTCTAAGATCTGATCATGGCATTGCAAGACTTATTCATTCGCGAGGCTGACTGGCTTACTGACGGAAAAGAGCTTTCAAAGATCCGCCATCTTGTGTTCATCGTCGAACAGGAGGTGCCGCAGAAAGATGAATGGGACGGTCGTGACAAGGAATCTTGGCACTGGTTGGCATCTAATTCATTACACCTAAACATCGGGACTTGCCGTTTATTACCCAGTGGTCAAATAGGTAGAATGGCAGTTATAAAGGAATATCGAGGTTTTGGTGTGGGATCAGGATTACTGAAAGCAGCTACCATAAAAGCTGGCGACCTAGGGTTCGATAAGGTTTATTTGCATGCGCAGACTCACGCCCTGAAGTTCTACGAACGTCTGGGTTTCACAAAAATTGGCAAAGAATTCCTTGAAGCTGGCATACCACACTTCTGCATGACCCGGGATCTCTCTCGACGCGGCTAGCAAGTGCGACAAAACGACTAGCTTTCACATCTAAAGTTAAAAATTTAGCCCGGGGTAGGAAAACTATTTGACGACCCATTAATGGTAACAAAGCAGGCCAGTTAATGCAGAAAAACGATTTCAATCAGTTACTACGAAATATGATGCCCCTGATATGGCTGTCAAATCCTATATATAAGACTATCTTTTGCCATGAACTATTTTGCTTTAAAAAAAGCCAATTCCTACTCGGATGCTTCCTTTTTACGATTCAGGAGTCAATTGTGCGTATAGTCAGTTATTAAATTGCAAGCAGGGAAATCTATAAAGCACACCAAGGACCTATATTAGTCAAAGAAATGGAGATGATTTTTCTTCCGGGCTGCTCAACAAATTGAACGAAGAATATGTCAACAGGAAATCGCTGAGTACAGTCGATTGCACCACGAATGATAAAGGCTGTGGGCACACTGGCGCGCCCGCAATAAACTTCTGGTAGATGATTTTATGGCATTTCCAAAGCCTGAGAAGACACCAGCACGCCGTTGTTATCGGCATAGGCATAGTCCCCAGGAACAAATGTAACGCCACCAAAGGTCACTATCTCATCCCTTAGGCCAACATCCCGCTTAACACTTTTGAGCGGATTAGCATCCAAAGCCTTAATCCCCAAGGACATGTTCTTCAGCTGATCTACATCACGAACACAGCCATGAATGACGATGCCAGCCCAGCTATTATTCGCAGCTTTTAAGGCAAGATTATCACCGAGGAGCCCGCACCGCAGTGATCCCCCGCCATCTACTATTAGAACTCGGCCCTGCCCTGCTTCTTCAACCGCTAGGGCTACAAATGAATTGTCCTCGTGGCACTTAATAGTTGTTATTTCACCGCTAAAGGTCCCGCATCCTCCAAAATTTTTAAACATTGGTGTAACCACCTTAACGAGGTCCGGATATGCGTCGCATAGATCTGGGAGTGCAAAATCCATTAAATCACCTTTCTTCGCGAGTTATCTAAAACCGTATCGCTTTATTTAAAACCTAATTAAATCTCTCTTTTTACCATCTTTCTAGAAATATCACGATCGATCTCAAAGTGATCCGGCCACCATTGTAAAGCAAGCTGTGTATCGCAACTTTCTTCTATATAACGGTGGCCGGTTGTTAGTTAGTATTAGACCCAACTATCATTTCGCTCATTAATACGACCAGCGACATAATATAATTTTTCTTATCAATTTAAATTTGGTGATTCGCAAAAGCAAAGCGAGTTTAGCAATTCTAACGCTTTTTCTTTTTCCGCTGCTAACGGAAGCAAAACTTTATATCTATCACAGCACCGATGGCGAGAAATTAATCTCTGACCGGCCGCTGAAAGGCTACAAACTGGTGGCACGCAGAGATTCAGTTAACGGCGTCGGTCACCTAATTGCGAGACTTTCTGAGGACCTTCCAAGCCGAAAAGTTATCGACGAACTCGTTCGAACGGCGAGCGAGCGTTACAACTTAGATCCCGATCTGATCAAGGCAATCATTCAGGTTGAATCAAACTTTAAATCTAATGCCGTTTCCAGCGCCGGCGCTGCTGGTCTTATGCAACTTATGCCAGAAACGGCGAAAGACCTTAACGTGACCGATCGTTTCAATCCAAGGGATAATATTTATGGAGGAACACGTTATATGAGCCAACTTTTGAAACAATTCAACCAGGACGTGATGCTTGCACTAGCCGCGTATCACGCTGGACCTGGAACTGTCCTGCGAACCGGCGGATTACCTAACATCTCAGCTACTAGAAGTTACATAAGCAAGGTTATGGAGAGTTACAACGGGTTTAAAAATAACCAAATTTCGACCCGCGACGGACCTAAATCAACTACTAGACGCTAGCTAAGTTGTCTCGCAACTTCATCAAAAAAACGCCTCAATGTATTGTAATCGTCGGTCGACGCATACTGCGGAAATTCTTCGATTACATTCGCCGGCGCTCGGAAAAGAAAGCCAGCATCAGCTTCCGCGAGCATAGTTGTATCATTATAGGAGTCGCCAGCCGCAAAAACACTGTAGCGCAATTGCTTAAGCGCCTTTACCGATTCTCGCTTAGGGTCTTGCTGGCGCAGCAAATAGTTTTTTACCTCGCCGTCGTCGCTCACATCTAGCCTATGGCAAAATAGAGTTGGCCACTTTAATTGCGCCATAAACGGCTGAGCGAATTCATAGAAAGTATCCGAAAGGATTATCACTTGGTAGTCTTGGCGAAGCCTATCGAGGAACTCTTTCGCGCCTGTAAGCGGTTCTAACTCTTCAATAACAGACTGAATCGCGTCAAGTTTGAGATTATATTTAGCTAAAAGCCCTAACCTCTGCTGCATCAACTCGTCATAATCTGGCACATCACGAGTTGTTGCTCTAAGCTCATCAATACCAGTTTTTTCCGCTAACGCGATCCAGATTTCGGGAATTAGTACTCCTTCGAGATCAAGACATATTATTTGCATGGTAATACTCTTTTAGCGAAGTGGAAGCACGACATTTTCAAAAAGCGACTCAATCTCTGACTTATCTCTCGCCGCGAATACACCATCAACAAGTTCACGCGAGAGATGCGGAGCAAAAAGCTCAATAAAATCATACATAAACCCCCTAAGGAAGGTGCCTCGGCGAAACCCAATCATTGTTGTACTAGGGGCGAACAGGTGGCTTGCGTCCATTCTTACGAGACCTTCATCTTGCTCAGGATCATAAGCCATGTCAGCGATAATGCCGATACCAAGTCCAAGGCGAACATAAGTTTTGATTACATCAGCATCGGTTGCCGTGAAAACTACTTTGGCATTAAGCCCCTCGCGACTAAATGCTTCATCAAGTTTCGATCGGCCCGTAAATCCAAAAACGTAGGTGACAATAGGATGAGACGCAACATCCGCAAGTGAGAGAACTCCTTTTGCTGCCAATTTGTGTCCTTTTGGAACTATTACCGATCTATTCCAACGATAGCAGGGAAGCATCACCAGATCACTGAAGTGCTCGAGCCCTTCCGTCGCTATGGCAAAGTCGACTTCTCCTTCAGCTGCTAACTCGGCAATTTGTAACGGACTACCCTGATGCATATGCAAAGATACATTAGGGTATTGATCGATAAAGTTATCGATAATAGAAGGTAACGCATAACGTGCCTGAGTATGAGTTGTAGCAATCGCAAGACTGCCCCGTTTCTCATCACGAAACTCATCGGCGGCTTGCTTAATGCTTTCGACGCGTCTCAAGATTTCTCCAGCCTGCGCGATAATTGTTTGACCTACAGGTGTGACATGAGTTAAGTGTTTGCCACTACGCGTAAATATTTCAACGCCAAGTTCCGCCTCCAAAAGTCTAATTTGCTTGCTAATGCCAGGTTGGGATGTAAAAAGACTTTGTGCTGTCGCTGACACGTTAAGATCATGATGTGCCACGGCCCAAATGTACTTCAATTGTTGGAGTTTCATAAAAAATAACCCACGGGGCGGTCATTTAAAGTAGTAATTATACTTACTGCTTATGCGAATTTCGAATAACTAAAGAGTTTATTAGAAAAACTTTAATTGTTTTTTACACCGTGAGGAACGTGGCCAGTTGCAACGATTGTGCTAGCGCGCCGGCAATGCTCCGCTTGGTCATCAAAAAACACATCCGCCTGATAAGCCTGCAAAAACTCTGACTTGTCCAATCCCCCGAGAAAGAGACTTTCGCTAAGCTTCACACCCCAACTCCGCAGAGTTTTAACCACGCGTTCGTGGGCAGGGGCAGACCGAGCAGTTACCAGTGCTGTCTTTATTGGACAACTATTATTATCAAATTCAGCCTGCAGTTCTTGTAGCGCAAGCAGGAAAGGTTTAAGGGGGCCTCCGCTAAGTGGCTCATTAGCGGCAGCACGTTCCTTTGCCAAAAAATCATCAAGTCCCTTTGTCTGATAAATTTGCTCTGCTTCGTCCGAAAATACAACAGCATCTCCATCGAAAGCAAAGCGCAATTCATTATCGGAAACTAGTGTATTTGGACCACTGATAATGCTTGCAGCCCCCATACCAGCATCAAGAGCAGCTACAACATCTTGTTGGTTAGTTGATAAGAATAAGTGACAACCAAATGGTAGCATGTAGCGATAAGGGGCCGCGCCACCTGTAAATGCAGCTCTTCTGATGGGTAATTGATGGTGT
>MDSZ01239123.1_pt1 | contig 10117 bp, 10 predicted proteins | sample 811201 | NCBI WGS metagenome assembly MDSZ01 (sample SAMN05326647, study PRJNA326480) | marine metagenome | isolation source: seawater | place: Indian Ocean: North | collected 2010 | reverse complement strand
AGTTCAATTAGAGGACAAAATTTTTTAATATTAATTTTTTTTGACCATTCTAAAGATTGAGCACAATATAAAAAAAAAATATCTGGATTAATTTCTTCTTGGTAACTTTTTAATTTTTGTTGCAAATATTTATTTTGTTTAAAATAAATTTTTGAAGGATTAAACAATAAAAAAAAAAATTTGATAAACTTATTTAAAATATTTTCTTTTTTGAAATCTATAAATTTTATTTTAATACCATTATTTTCTAAATCATTTATACTTTGCTGAATTAATTTTTTATCAATAAAACCCCAATCTACTAAAAATAATGAAACTTCGTGACCTGATTTTTTAAAATATTTCAGCATCATATTTAAATAATTCCCACTTCCTCCATGACCTAGTATAGGAGGTTCGTGAGTAACAAACATCAGACTTATTTTTTTCATCACAAATATACCTAATAATTATTAGAATATTTGGATTTAGAATTTGAAAAAATTTTTACCATTTCTTTAATACCGTGGCTTAAGTGGTATTTAGGTTTAAATCCTTTTTTTTCAATTTTTTTATTACTTACGAAGTAATCTCTCTGATCTGGATCTTTTTTGTTGTCAACAATTTTAATTTGTAAATCTTTCACATTTTTCTTTATTTCTTTTGCCAGTTGCAACTTGGTAAGATTTGCTGAGGATAAACCTAAGTTATAAATATTGTTTCTCATTTTATTAAAGTTTTTAAGTGAAAATATCATGGCATCCACTACGTCCCTTACATGAATGTAATTTCTTCTAAAATGTGGCTCAAACAATGTTAGTTTTTTTTTATTTACTGCTTGGTAACAAAAGTTGTTAACCAAAAGGTCTGTTCTCATTCTATAAGAATAACCAAAAACTGTTGCTAATCTGAAAATAACGGAGTTTTTAAATTTTTTTACTTCATCCTCTGCTTGGCATTTTGTAATCCCGTATAGTGAAATTGGATTTAATGGTGATTTTTCATCACAAAATTCATTTTTTTTTCCAATTCCATATCCGGAATTTGTATTTAAATAAACAATTTTTTGTTTTTGTGTCATTTTTTTTACTATATTCTTTATATGCTTAAAGTTGGTTTCTTTTGCTAACCTTTTATTCTTCTCGCATAATGGTGCACCTACTAATCCAGCTAATGGAATAATTATGTCATACAAATTCAATCTTTTTAAAAAATTATTTTTATTAATATCTTCATTTATAAAATGAAAATTATCATTTAAATAAAGATGGTTTAATGAGTCTGGATCATAATTTAATTTATCTATAACCGTTACAAAACAACCTTCCTCCAAAAGTTTTGTCGATAGCATTGACCCTATATATCCAGCCCCACCTGTTATTAAAATTTTCTTTTTGTTTATCAATATCGTTCTCTACACTCTTGCATAAAATTTTCTAAAGATTTATGGAATGATATTCTCTCTTTCCAACCAGTATGTTTTTTGAATTTATTTGAATTTGGAAGTTGCAAGGGAATATCAATGGGTCTTACCAATTTTTTATTTAATTTTTTATTAATTTTTACATTTGTATTATCAATCAAATGATCTAAATATTTTTTCACTGATAAGACTTTTTTACCAGATATATTGTATATTTCACCTATTTTACCTTTCTGAGCAACTAACCAATATGCAGACATCGCATCATTAATATCTAAATGGCATCTTTTACTATCTAAATTCCCATGATACAAAATTCCTTTTTTTTGACCTTTTTTTTCAAATTCCACTATTTGTTTTGCAAAAGCTGTCTGAAACAAGTTAGTTCGTCTTGCATTATTGTATGTAAACATTCTTGTTATGATTGTTTTCATTTTAAATGATTTTGAAAAAACCTGTGTCATGAAATCTTGATAAGCTTTTGTAACAGCATAAGGATTTATTGGATTAAACTTCTGATTTTCTTTCACTGGTAAATCTTTTTTTGATACATTTCCATAAACTTCTGAAGTAGAACAGTGAATATATAAACATTTTAAATCTAATTCTCTTATTGATTGAAGTAAATTTACACATGATGTGACATTATTTTTACTATTATTTATTGGATCATCAAAAGATCCTCTAACATCAGCATCAGATGCGAAATTATAAATTAAATCGGGCTTTATTTTACTTAGAGTTTTTTTTGTTAATTTAAAATTATTTAAATCGACTTTAAAAAGATTGATATTATTTATTTTTTCTTTAAGTTCTTTTTTAAATCCTAAAGATCTATAAGAACCATAAATTTTCACTTTTTTTTCATTTTTTGAAATATATTCAGCTAAATAACTTCCACCAGACCCAGTAATTCCAGCAATGAAACATTTTTTAAATTTTCTATTCATCGAACAACTCATTTAATATCTTGCAAATTTTTAATATTTTTTCTTTTTTTAATGAAGGATAATTGCCTATATAGTAGCCAAAGAAATGAATATGATCAACTACCTTAAATTCTTTTAAATTTATTTTTTTTAAATAAGATTTTAGATAAGGCTGTCTTAATTGATTTCCACCTCCTACATTTCCTCTTCTAAATTCAATTTTCTTTTTTTTAAGAATTATCTCTAAACGATTTCTATTTTTTAAAGAAGCCTTTTTCAAAACTAATGGAAATGCATAATTGCTATTTCCTTCAAGGTCAAAATTTGTCCAATAAATACTTTTGTCAAGATTATCTAGAAAAATTTTTAAATTAATGGCTCTTTTTTTATTTTGTTTATCTAATCTTTTTAATTGATTAATCCCAATTAATGCAGAAATTTCGTTACTTCTAAAATTAAAACCTTGATATAAAAAAATAAATTTTGGGGATAATAATTTGTATTTTTTTATATATTTGTTTTCTAAAACTTTGTTATCCATTTCTCTTGCCATTCCATGTGATCTAAAACTTCTTGCAACTTCATAAATATTTTTATCATTAGTACAAACCATACCTCCTTCAATTGTTGATAAATGGTGTGCGTAATAAAAAGAAAAATTAGAAATTAAACCAAAAGATCCTAATTTTTTTCCTTTAAAAGTTGCTCCATGTGACTCACATACATCCTCTAAAATTATTATTTTTTTCTTTTTTGCTATATTTAATATTTCATTATTAAATCCGTTGAATCCTTGAGCATGAGTAATAAAAATAGCTAAAGTTTTTTTATTTATCTTTTTTTTAACTAATTCTATATCCATACATAAATTTCTTTTATCAATATCAACAAAAATAGGTTTAAATCCATTTTTAATAATTGATACAAGATCAGATATCCATGTAAAAGCAGGTACTATAATTTCATTTTTATTTTTATTTTTTTTTAATTGTGATAATACTGCTAAGGTCAAAAAATTAGCCGATGAACCAGAATTAACAAAAACACTATATTTAACTCCAAGCCATTTTGACCAAGATTGCTCAAATTCTCTAACATATTTGTTCTGAGTCAAAATTGGATTACTTTGGGATATTAATTTTTTAACTCTGATAAAATCATTTTTTTCAAAATTATTTGACATTAACTTGTGGCTAAAGTTCATTTGTAAATATCCTTATATTTATAGATTATTTTTGACCCTATATTTTCAAATTTAATATTCATAAATACATTTTTTTTTATATTTCTAATTAATTTTTTCTTTTCGTTAATATTTTTACTTAAAAATAAGCAAAAACCACCTCCACCTGCTCCAAGAATTTTTCCTGCTACAGCTCCATTTGATAGACAAGTTTCAAACAAATTATTTATCTTATTATTTGTAACTTTTGATGAAAAATTTTTTTTTAATTTCCAGGACTCATTTAGAAGAAATGCAAATTCTTTTGTAAATTTAGTTGTATCATCGTATGAAAATAATTTTGAGGCTTCGATAGTAATATTTTTCATTTGATGATAATAGTCCTCTTTTTTTTTAAGTAATTTTATTTTATCTTTTTCAATAAAATGTGCTTTTCTTGGAAAGCCCGAATAAACTATTGTTAAATTCTTTTCTAAAAAATTTTGGATAATTGTATTTATTTTTATTTTTTTTACACCTATTCTACTTTTATTAAAGTTAATTAAATTTAAACCACCAAATGAGCATGCTACTTGATCTTGAGACCCAACTTTTTCTTTTAAAATATTTTGCTCTAAATTGATTGCTAACTCTGCAAGTTTTCTTTTTGATATTTTATTTTCATTATATGAATTTACTAAATTTAATAATGAAACTGTAAAAGCAGAACTCCCACCTAACCCGGACAAACCAGGTACATCTGCATAATGAGCAATTTCTAAACCTTTATCATTATTACCATGATATCTTTTTAAAACTTCTCTTATTGTGGGATGACTAATTTTTTCAATATTGCTCACTAGTTCTGTTTTGTAATATCTTAGTCTGAATTTAAAATGAAAAAAAGGTGGTAAGGTCCTTAAAGTTGAATAACAATATTTGTTTATTGTAGTTGATATCACGGCTCCACTATTTTTATTATACCACTTAGGAAAATCAGTACCCCCTCCAAAAAAGGAAATTCTCAAAGGTGTTTTACAAATAATCACTTTTAATTTTAATAATTTTTTAGTTAAATATAGTTATTGCCATCTTCTACAAATAAAAAAATATTATTTTTTTTATCTTTTAATGTAGATTTATACAAATTAAAGATGTCTTTTTTTTTATCTAGAAAACAAATCTTAATATTTTTTGATATTTTTTTTATTGCTTGTGTGTGATTTTGGCAGTGCTGAGGACCAGCATTTAACGGTTTTCTTGCACCTACCATAGTTCTGATAATAATTTTTGATTTAAATTGATTATCAGTAAGATAATCAATTTTATCAATGTGATTTACAAGTTGGTTAAGAGCCAAAATTAAAAAATCAAATCTTGGAAAACAACTCACTGGTATATAACCCTCTAAAGCAAGTCCCAAGGTCATTCCCATTTGTGTTTCCTCAAAAACAGGTAATTCAATCCTTTTCTCACTTTTTATATTTTTTAAACTTACATAAATTGAACTACCTGGGTATAAAACGGATTGGCCTAAAAATAATACCTTTGGATTTTTAGCCAAAAATTTCATAGACTTATTTATTTGAGTTACATATTTATTCATAAGTTTCTAAAACAAAATCCATTTTCCAATACCGTGATGTGGGTATTTTCTTTTATATTTATAATAAATTATATTTTTTAATTTTCCTGTTTTTTTACCCCATACCTTGCTTGTTTTTGTGTTTGTGCTCATATCATTGTCTTCTACTACAAATTTTAAAGGAAGTTTAAAATTTTGACTATATTTATATGCCTCATGAAACACACCTGTTTCATATGTCATATCTCCAATAAATACCCAAACTTTAGAATTTAATTTTTTTTTTTTAATTGCGTATGCAACACCTAGGGCTATAGGAATTACCCCTCCAACAATTGAGGAAGAAAAAAATTTTTTTTTTATCGATGATATATTCATACTTCTGCCTTCGATAATTTTGTTTTCAACAAACTTTTGATCAAGACCTTTCAATAATGCATGATAATGATTTCTCCAACCTGTGAAAACCCAATCGTTTTTTTTTATTTTTTTAAAAATTGAAATTAATTGATCTTCATTGTTTCCAGATAAATGAATTGGCCCCTTTATTTTTTTATCTTCATATAATTTGGATATACTTTCCTCAAAACTAATTAAATCTTTTTTAGTAATTTTATTTTTCATTAAAAGCGTTATATTTGTTCATTTCAATCTTTGAATTTAATTTGTACCATTCTATTGTTTCTATTAAAGCTTCATCGAAAGAGTATTTGTGTTTAAAACCAAGTTTTTGAAGTCTTTTAATATCTAGAATTCTAATTTTATCTCCCCCAATTTTTGATTTATCCCAAAATACTTTTTTTTTGTTTTGAAATATCTTGTTTATTTTATTCACAAGATTTTTGATTGATATTCCGGTTCCACTTCCAAGATTTATTGGTTGAGTTGGTGATTTATACATAATGTAAAGCATAGCTCTAGCAACATCTTTTGAATAAATAAAGTCTCTCAAATTTGTACCATCCCCCCAAACATCAACTTTTTTAGAGTTGTTATAAAATTTTTTTATCAAGGATGGTATTACCATTCCTGTTTTATGATCAAAATTATCATAAGGCCCAAAGACATTAGCCGGTCTCACAATTGTGGTTTTCATTTTTGATCCACTGTTAATTAGGGCTTCTAAACTCAATTCACCAATTCTTTTAGCCCAACCTGCGTACCAGTCATTTTTTGAGGGAAAAGTTTTCCAAACATCTTCCTCTTTCATGATGCCTTTTTGATTATAAACACCTACAGAGCTAGTATAAAGAAATCTTTTTACGCCTGCATTATGTGCAGCATCTAAAACATTTGCATTAAACATCAGCATAGGAGTCATAAATTTATAAGGTCTTTTTAAAGCCATCAGAGGTGAACCCTTAACACCAGCTAGATGAAAAACAAAATCTATTTTTTTAAAAATTTTTTTACAAATATTTCTTTCTCTCAAATCAGCATTTATAAATTTAACATTTTTTTTAAATTTAATATTTTTATCTAATGAAATAACTGTAACTTTTGCTCCATAATCAACTAAATAGTTTGTAAGTTGCACACCAATCATACCCGTGCCACCTGTAATTAATATTTTCTTATTTTTATAAAATTTTTTCATTATCTTTTAAATACCAATTTATTGTTTTTACTAAACCTTCCCTTAATGTATATTTTGGCTTCCAATTATAAATTTTCATTGCTTTTTTAATATTAATTAAAATATTAACGTTTATATTTTTAGATTTTTTATTGAATTGAATTTTTTTATTAAGTTTTGAAATTGAAATTACAAGTTTAAGAACATCTTTAATTCTATAGGATTTTCCAATTCCACAGTTCGTTATTTCAAATTTCGTTTTTTGTTTAAAGCATTTAAAAATAAAATTCATTAAATCAACAACGTATAAGTAATCTCGTTTCTCATTTCCTAAACCATTAATATTTATTATTTTTTTATCTGAAAATACTTTAGAAATTGAAGATCCTATAAAATGAGATTTTTCAGTATCAAATTTATCATAAGGACCATAAATATTAGAGTGTCTAATAACTGAAAATTTTATATCAGAAATTGAGGAATAAAATTTACACATTTTTTCTATATATAGTTTTGTGTTAGCAACTCCATAATATGAAGGAAATATTTTATCATAACTAAACTCTGTTTCTTTTAGATGTTTAGTTGAGTTTGGATACATTACCGTACAACTGGTAAAAATAAAGTGTTTAATTTTATTTAAATAACATGCTTTAAGTAAATATGAATTCATTACCGCATTGTCAGTGACATGCAAAAAAGGTGAGTTTAAAATATCTTTTGATCCTGATGTTGTTGCTGCAGCTTGAATCACAATATCAACATTTTTTGTTACTTTTATACAATTTTTATAATCTCTTAAATCCGACTTAACCCATATAATATTTTTATATTTTTTAAAAAATGGTTTTTTTTTATTGTAAACTGCAAATATTTTAAAATTTTTTTTCTGAAAAAAATCAAGAAGATTTCTTCCTATAAAACCTGTCGCACCACAGATTAAGATAGTTTTACTTTTTTTCATTTTTATACCATCTAATTGTTTGATTTAATCCTTTGTCAAATGAAGTCCTTTTAAATTTTTTAAAAAAATAATCAAATTTTTTATTGTCGAGAACTTTAGAATCTGTTTTATTTTCAATAAATTTCTCAAAAGGGTACTTTTTATTTAATTTTTTTGATAGTATTTTGATTAAGTCTTTCAAACTAATAGGTTTTCCGTAACTAAAGTTAATTGGTGATAGATTTCTTTTAACTTTTGAGATCTCTATCATTGCTCTAACAACATCTTCTGCATAAGTAAAATCCCTTATAACATTTTTATTAATCAAAGATTTATCGATTTTATTTAATATTACTTTTTCCATTAAATTTGGTAAAACTTGTGATCTTTCTTTTTTTCCAAAATGATCATATGGACCATATATATTTCCTGTTCTTAAAAAGGTTATTTTAACTTTTTTTAGCTTATTAATAAGTTTCGAGATTTTTTCTAAAAAAATAAATGTTTCAGAAATATTATCACTAGAATTCATCTTTTTATGTGCTTCTTTAATCTTTGTTTTTTTATTTTTGTAAACGGTGCTACTACTTACCCATATTATTTGTTTAATATTATTATTAATACTTGAATAAAATAAATTAAAAAAAATTAACAAATTTTTTTGAAAAAAAGTTTCTGGGTCTATTGAACTTTTGGATGATTTTACAATACCAGCACACATATACACTACATCATAATTAACTAATTTATTTTTAACCTGAACCATATCAATCAAGTCACATTTTATACTTTTGCCGTTTTTATGGACCGGTTTATGATTTCTATATGTGATATCGAATTTAATATTTTTCTTGTTTAAATAATTTACAAAATTCCTTCCTAGTAAACCATTAGCACCTACAACTAAAATTTTATTTTTTGAAATCAAAATTATTATTTTATTCTTATAAAATGACCTAATCTATCCACAGTTCCAAGGAATTTAAATTCACCAGTTTCAATTATCTTATCAATAATAGGTGTCATATAATTATCTTCTTTTGGAATTTTAACAAAACAACCATCATCACTGCAATCATCAAAAAAAATAGACCCACCAACTTTTACTTTTTTACCAAATTTATTAAAATCATTCATAACAATATCAAAAGTATGACCCCCATCAATCATTACAACATCTACTTTCTTATTTTCCTCAAGATCCAGTTGGATTTTACGACTATCGCCTAAAATTTGAACAATATCTAGATTATGTTTAATTTTAAAATCTTTTAACTGCTCATAGTTTGGTCTGGCAATCATTTTTGCTCTTTGTTCTTTATCTCCAAGATCAATAGTAAAAACTTTTGAGCTCTCACCCATAGCCACTGCCAACAAAATCGCAGATCCTCCTTTGTAAGTTCCTACATCTATTGCTAATTTATAATTATTTGATTTAACATAATCATAAATGTATGAGGCCATATTAATTGTTAAACCTATGACGCCATGATTCATGTTATTACTAGCAAAAAGTTGGGTAATGTTGACAAATTCAAGTTTTTTATTTCTATCTAATCTATTATCCTTAAAATTATCTAATTGCATCGGATAATGAATTAAAGGTAAAAATCCTTCTGTCATATGGCCCGGATTGTGCTTAAATAAAGATTTAGAAAGCAGCTGTATCTGTTTGTTTGATAAAATTTTAATTAAAAAAGAATAAAAATTCTCAAAAAATTTAACATACAAATCAAATAATTTTTTTTTTAATTTCATTAAAATTTATGCCTAAACTCAAAGTCAACTCCAAATCTAGATTTCGCTATTTCTCCAAATTTATTTAAAATTACAGTATTTTTTTGATTAATTTTAAAGAAAGTTTTTCTTTTAAAGTAATATTTTTTTAAATTTTTAGGATCGCTTTTTTTTAATTTTCCTTTTTCAATAAATCTACACTCCAAAGTAATTCTAAAGCTTTTTCCTTTTGAGGTTCTGTGAAGCGTGCCTGCATCTAAAATACTTAAATCTGCTTGTTTAGTTTTATACAGAGAAACAATGTCTTTACTCTTTATAATATTTTTATATTGTTTTTTTTTATTTTTTGAAATTTTTTTTTTATTTTTAGTTGTAAGAATTTCTAAAGTAGGAGAGTCAATTCCTGTTAAAACATTAAATGATAAAATTTTTGAATTTTCTGGTTGTCCAGCCCAAGAATCAAGATGAGGATAGCTAGATGAATATTTTTTATTTGGATCTGCCAGGGTATTATTGAGTCTTAAAATAATTGGAAAATGGATTAATGAGTTGTTGCTAATCTTTTTATTTAAAATTGATTTGAATTCTTCAAAAATTGAAAAAAATTCTTTTTGATTTTCAAATTTCGGAAGTAATGCACCATTGTGATTTAAATTTAAAATTTTTTTAGCAAATTTTTTTTTACTGTAGGCATCCTTTACATTTATCTTTTTTAAATTAGATAATAACAGAGACTTTTTTAAATATTTTAAGCATTTGGGTCTAATTTCTTTAGCAAGTTTT
>MDSZ01167696.1_pt1 | contig 10117 bp, 9 predicted proteins | sample 811201 | NCBI WGS metagenome assembly MDSZ01 (sample SAMN05326647, study PRJNA326480) | marine metagenome | isolation source: seawater | place: Indian Ocean: North | collected 2010 | reverse complement strand
CAATATTAAAGAAAAAACCTTTGTGATTAAATGCCATAATTTTTTTATTTCTTATAAGAGATTTTATGAATTTATCTTCCAACTCATAATTTTTTCTATAAAAACTATTGAATATTTTTTTTGAAAAAAGATAGTACCCAATATTAATCGGATCATCTAAAACTGGTTTTTCTTCAAAAGAAATAATTTTATTTTCATTTAACTTAAGATGTCCAAATTGAGAATTAATATTTTTACAAGCAATGATAGCCTTCTTATTTTTGTTGTATAATTTTATATAGTATTTAAAGTCTATATCTGCGAGCCCATCTCCGTAAGTGACTAGAAACTCCTCATTATTAAAATAATTAATTGAATTTTTAATTCTTTTTAATTTAGAGGTTTCTTTTCCTGCATCAAATAATAAAATATTTATCTTGTCATAATCTATATTTTTAATTTTATTTTTATGAATTTTTAATTTTAGATTTTGTATTTTTCTTTTTTTTTTAAAGAAATTAACAAAATATTTACTTTTATAACCTAGCGGTAAAATAAAATTTTTTATACCACTTTTTATCAAAAATATTAAAAGATTTTCAAGCAAAGATTTTTTATTTAATTTTACTAATTGTTTAGGCGTTTCGTTAATTTTCGAAAACCTTGAACCTTTACCTCCAATTAAAATCACAGCAAAAAAATTTTTATCAAATATCATTTATAGTTTTTTTATATAATTCAATGTATTTTTTTGAAATTAGATTTGATGAAAAATTATCCTCAACAAACTTAACACAATTATTTCTATAGTAATATTTATCATTTAAGACGTTTTTTAATATCGTATTTAATCCAAAATTGAAATCGTACTGATCCTTATATTTAGCTAGGTATCCGGTATTTGTATGAGATATAGCATCAACTAAACCAGTGTTAGTAAAACCTATGCTTGGTGTGCCACATGAAGCTGCCTCAACAGCAACCTGACCAAAAGCTTCTAGAATACTTGGGGTTAATAAAATATCACTTGCAGAATAAAATAATCTTAATTTTTCAGCCTCACCATTAAATTTCTTATTAATATTTTTAGTTTCTATGCCATTGAATTTTATATTATTATTTTCACCAACATTTAATAGTAATAAATTATTTTTATTTATTTTTGTGTTTTCTAAGTAATTTTTAATATAAGAAAACCCTTTTCTAAAATCTTTGGTTCCATTTGTAGACATAAATAGTAAAATTACTTTGTTAATTGGTAGTTTAAGTTTATGTTTGGCATCTATTTTATCAAGTGGAAACCATTTGCTGCTATCTATAGTGCAAGGAATATAATCAATCTTATGATTTTTAAATAGTTTACTTGCAACTGCCTTTTTTTTTAGCCAATTACTAATACAAACAATCTGCTTAATATTACTTGACCAGTTTTTTCTCTTCATATTCCATAAAAAACGATTTAAATCAAAACCTCTTTCGTTGATCTCTTTTGAAGTGTTGTTATATCCTTTTATAAATCTTTGATTATCAGAATAATGTTCCCCTCCGCACATTGGCCACATGTCATTGAATGTCCAAACAATAGGATATTTGATTTTTGCTATTTGCTTAATTGATATTAGCTCGTTATTTACCCAATGTAAATTTACAACATCAGGTTTTATCAAATCAATTTTTTTTAAAATATTAGAGTTAAATAAATTTAATGAATGGGAATATTTTCCATCATGCTTGTATATATATTTTTTTTGTCGTGCTAATTTAATTTTTAATTCATTTAATAAAATTTCTGTTCTGGAGTTTGCACCAATTACATTTTCATCTAAAGATAATTTTTCGCCTACTAATACTTTCGAATTGAATCCAAATTTTTTTAATGCACTATGAAGTCTCATCATTGCAATAGAAGCCCCTCCTAATGTATCTGAATATCCAACATGTAATATTTTCATTTTTTAATTTTATTAATATACTTAAACAAAGAATTTTGATTTTTTACTAAAAAAAATAATTTTTTATTTTTAAAAAATTTTTTTATTAAATTATCAATCTTCTTAAATATCAAAATTGTTCTGAAAATATTTTTATTGTCATAAACAAAGCCCTCTTTTCTTTTTCTCGAATTTATTATTGTTTCTTCAATTGTTTTATCGATAATGAAAATAATATTAGGTTTTGGTATTGATTTTAAATATTTATTTATTCTTTGTTCCAAATTTTTTAGATTTATTTCTTTTCTATATGGTTGGAAAACTTTTTGAATTAGACCTTCATCATTATATAAATAGCTTTTGTTTTTTGTCAATAAAAAATGAATACATAAATCTATTTTAAAATTATCTAAAGATCTTTTTTTTCCAACATTATTAAGAGTGGTTAAATTTAATAATGATTTAAAATTATTTACTATTGGTTTTAAATTAAATTTTTTAATTAATAAACTAATTTTTTTATTAAGAAATTTATATTGTTTAGAAAAAATATAATTTGATTCGAATTTAAATTTTTTTTTATAATTATAATAATTTTTGAATATAATTTTATTAATTAAACCAGAGGAATAATAATCAAAAAAAAATTTATCTGATTCTATTAAAGTTATTTTTTTTTCAATAAGTTTTTTTTTTAATTTTTTACTATAGTAAGTTTTACCTGATCCAGGGTAACCAACAAACTCAATCATACAATTCATAATTTCTATTTATTGAATATTAATTCCTCTTCATCTAAATTTCTTACATTCATCTTATGAGAAATTTCTTTATCAAATATTAAAATTCTATTTTTTATTCTATTACTCAAAAATTTAAATAAATAGGCATCAACTAAACCTCTATTAATTGTCATTTGTCCAGAATTATAATAATGATCACCTCCTTCAAAACTCAATCCTGATAAAATTAAATTTGAACTTGGATATTTTTCAGCAGCGTATAATAATGAGAAAAATCCAGATGAAACTCCCATGAAACCATGAAATAAAAAACCATTTATAACATGCTTTATTTTATTATATAAATTTCCTTCATACCTAATCTCTGCAAGAAATAAGCTAGCAAAACCTGATTTAAAAAAGCTTTTTTGATATATAAACTGTTTTCTTTTTGAAAATTTAATAAAATTTGTTTCTTTGTTAAAGAGATTAAGAATATATGAAAATTTATCTTCATAATCTCTTATAATCACCTCGTTAGGTTCAGAATTTATAACTCTTTTTTTAATCTCATCAATTTTAGCAAATGACCTTGCGCCAATTACACACGTATGATCAACTTTTCTGATCCTATCAATATAAATTTTAGCCAATTCGGCACTACCATTTGACGAAAAAATCTTATCGACATTAACTTTAGGTAACTTTCCAGGTGGTTTTGAACCTAATATCAAAATATTTTTCACCATCTAGAAAATTTTTTTTAGATCATTGAATGATTTTAAATTAATTTTTGATTTCACTCTTTTTGTTTCATATCCATATTTAGTAAAAATAAAATTTACTCCAGCATTTTTTGCAAATTTAGAATCTATTCTCATATCTCCTACATAATAACAATTTTTTTTTTTTATTTTCTCTTTTTTTAAAATTTTTAAAATCTGGTCTGGATATGGTTTAGATCTAATTAAATTATTAGGTGTATATACATACTTAAAATTTAAGTTCAATAATTTTATAATTTTATTCGCCCTTACTTTATCTTTAGAAGTTATAACCGCAGTCAAATATTCTTTTTCTTTTAAATATTTTAAAACTTTAAGTACATTAGGATAAAGTTTAATTTTATTAAAATTTTTTTTAGATTGATCACTATAAGATTGCTTTATTTTATTTATATTATTTTGTATGTTTAATTTCTTTAAAATAGCCTCAAATGGCAAACCAATATTTTGTTTATATTTTTTAAAACTGGTAGTTAGATAATATTTTTTTGAAACGTAATTCCAGGAAATCTGCATATTTTTTAAAGAATTAATTAAAACACCATCTAAATCGAAAATGATTATTTTTTTTTCAATAGGCATTTTTGTATTTATCTTTTTTAAATGCTTGTATCGCTTTTAAATAATCTTCTTTAATATCTACTGAAAATGTATTTGACTTCATAGAGAAAGTACCAATATTCAAATCATTCTCAATTGCTCTTAACAACTCAATACCCTCAATTTTTTCAAGATATGACTCCTTGAACTCACAATATTTTTTCAATGCAGATGGTTTAAAAGAAATAATTGACAAATGCTTGTTATAAAATTTTGGTTTTTTTTTGAAATTAAACGGTATAACTGATCTACTTAAGTACAACACTTTGTTTTTTTTATTTGAAACTACTTTTACAATATTTTTTTGTTCAGGATTTTTAAATTTTAATGATGGTAAAACAATGTCAAATTTATAATTTTTTAAATGAAAATCTATGACTTTATCTATATGACTTGGATCCAATAATGGCTCATCACCCTGTATGTCAATTATTAATTTGCATCTGAATTTTTTTGCAACCTCATTAATTCTTTCTGTTCCATTTTTATGTTTCTTGGATGTAATTAAACAATCTCCTCCATTTTTTTTTACTAGTTTCTGTATCTCCTTACTATCAGTACATACAATCAATTTATCGAGTTTCTTTGACAAACTTGCTCTTTTAAAAGTATGAACAATAATCGGCAAATTATTGATTTCGAGTAATGGTTTTTTTTTTAACCTTTTTGAATTTAATCGTGATGGTATTAAACCAATAATCATTAATTTATGATATACTAAAATTTAATATTAGAATTATTTAATTTAATATCATAACTATTGGCAATGGATACAAATAAATTTGTGGACGTAATTATACCTGTTAAAGAAAGATACAATTTATTATTAATAGCTCTTAAAAGTATAAAAAACCAATCATTAAAACCAAGAAAAGTTTGGATTATTGATGATTGTTCAAATGAAAAAATTAGCAATTTTCCAAAATACCCATTTGAGATTGTTTTATTAAGAAACAAAACTAATAGAGGTCCATCTTATTCTTGTAACTTAGCTGCAAGAAAATCTAATGCAAAATATATAGCAATATTAGAAACAGACGATACATGGAAACCAAAAAAACTCGAAAAACAATTAAAACTTGCACAAAAAGAGAATTTAGATTTTGTATATTGTAATTATTTACTAAATAAAAGAAGAAATACCCAGAAATTCACAAATGACAAAAAACAGTTGTTTAATTTTCTTTTACAAAAATGGTCTTGTCCAAATCCCTCTACTTTCTTTTTAAAAAGAAAATCATTTCTCAAGATTAAAGGTTTTGACGAAAAAATGATTGGCTCACACGATCTTGATCTTTGGATAAGAATAACTCAATCAAATTTTAAAATAAATTACATTAAAGATTTTTTAGTTACAATAGAAGACTATAATCCTAATCAAATGTCGAGAGATTATAAAACCAGAATCAAATCAATTAATACCTTTTTATTAAAATATCAAAAGACGATTATTAAATCAAAAAATTATCAATTTTTTGTATCATATAAAAGAGAGTTGCTTTCACGTGCATTAATTCCATGTTTAAAAAAAGCTTTAATTGATATAGATATATTGGGATTAATAGTAATAATTAGACACCTACTTATATCAAAATTATTTTATAAAAGATTGAAATCTTTTTTTTTAAAATATTGAAAAATGAATACTCAAAAAAAATATTTTTATGGAATTGATTTTTTAAGATGGGTTGCTGCATTTGGTGTTGTGCTTTATCATTATTCTTTGCATTTTAAAATTACAGATATAGAATATAGTTCATTTTTAAACTATTTAGTTTTAAATAGAGAATTTGCACCAAATTTTGTGTGGTTGTTTTGGGGGATTTCTGGATTTGTATTTACAAATATTTATATCTCAAGAACAGTAACATTAAAAAAATTTTTTATTTCAAGGATTGCAAGACTTTATCCTTTACACCTTATTACACTATTGATAGTTGCTATACTTCAACTTTTTAGTTTAACTTTTTTTAATCATACTCAAGATGAATATTTAAATGATGTTTATCATTTTATTCTACATTTATTTTTTGCTTCTGATTGGGGCTTCCAAAATGGTTGGAGTTTTAATGTCCCAGTTTGGTCAGTCTCTATTGAATTTCCAATTTATTTTTTATTTTTTTTCTCTTTATTTTTTATCAGAAAACTTAAATTCATTTTTCCAATTATTATGGTTATTTTTTTCTACTACATTCTACAAAATTTAGTTGACTTGCTTCAGTATAATAATTTGTTAATTTTAAATGTATGGCAAAAACTTGCTTTTTTTAATTTTGTCACATGTATTTTTTATTTTTTTATGGGTTGTTTTATATATTTTTTTTATCTTAAAATAAAAATTTATCCAAAATTAGTTTTGATTACATCTTTATTAACTATTTTATTTTGCTTATATATGTTGAATTCGAAAGTGGAAATTTTACCATCTTTATTAAATTATTTTCCCTCAACAGTATTATTATTTTTTTCTCTGATATTATTTGCTGCATGTTTTGACGATGTATTCTATAAATTATCGAAAAAAAGTATTTTATTGGGTAATATTTCCTATTCTATCTATCTAATTCATTTTCCATTACAATTGTTAATTCTAATATTGCTTGAAAAATTTTTATTTAAAATAGAGATATTTCATAGTTTTTTTGTTTTTTTAATATATGTAATTATATTGCAAATAATTTCCTTTATCTCATTTAAATATTTTGAGTCACCATTGAGAAAAATTATAAATTCAAAGTATAGTTAATGATTTAAAATTAATTATTAAATTGTATAAAAGTCATAAAATGAAAAAAAAAAATAAACACATTACATTCGGAAAACCTTTTGTTGGAAAAGAGGAACTTGCAAACTTAAAAAAAGTTATAAATTCAAAATGGATTGGTACAGGACCATTAACACAAACCTTCGAAGAGAAATTCCGGCAATACAAACAGTCAAAATTTGCAGTATCTGTTAATTCTTGCACTGCTGCAATACATCTTTCTTTAATTGCATTAGGTTTGAAAAAAGGTGATGAAGTTATCACAACACCAATGACTTTTGCTTCAACTATAAACGCTATAGTTTTAGTAGGTGCGAAACCAGTTTTAGCTGATATTAATAAAAAAACTTTTAATATAGATCCAGTCAATATACAAAAAAAAATTACAAAAAAAACTAAGGCAATTTTGATTGTTCATTTAGCTGGTCTTCCCTGTGAAATAAATAAAATAAAAAAAATAGCAAAAAAATATAATTTATACCTGTTAGAAGATTGTGCACATAGCATAGAAACAAAGTATAATAATAAACACGTTGGAAATTTTGGAGATGTAGGGTGTTTTAGCTTTTATTCAACTAAAAACTTAACTACCGCAGAAGGTGGAATGATTTTGTGTAAAAAAAAAAGTCAAGCAAACAGACTGAAAGTTTTAAGATTACATGGTCTTGCTAGAGATGCTTGGCAAAGGTATTTGCCAAAAAAAAAACAAAAGAATTCAAAATTTAACCATTATGATGTAAGAGAAATTGGTTTTAAATATAATTTAACAGACTTGAATTCAGCATTAGGCATAGCACAATTAAAAAAACTCGATAAATCTTGGCTTGAAAGAAAAAAAATATTTGAATTTTATAAAAAAAAACTTTCCAATCTTCCTTTAGAATTCCAAGAATTTAAAACAGATGTTTTAAAATTTACTCATGCTTATCATCTCTGCATTATAAAAATTAAAATCAATAATTGCAGAGATAAACTCGCAATATTTCTACAAAATAATAATATAGGTTTTGGTATAACTTATAGAAGCGTTACAGATATGTCAGTTTTTAAAAAAAAATATAATTGGAATGATAAAACATGTATTAATTCTAAAAATTTAGGCGACAATTCAATAAGTCTTCCAATTTATGCTGGACTAAAAAAATCAGATCAAATTTTTATTTGTGATAAAATCAGTGAATTTTTTTCTAAGTTGTAAAGTTTCTGGAAGGAAAAATCATACAATTAACGTATTTTGAATTTTTAGAGTATCTTGAAAAAATTTGATTTATTGTCGTTCTAAAGTACCTATCTAGATTTATATCATATTTCATTTCTAAGATTAAATTATTAAAATTCTTATAAAAAATATCATTGAATTTATATAATTTTCTATATCTTATGTTTTCATCTAGAGTTGCTCTTATTAAATTATTAGAGGAAACCAAATATGTTCTTTTATACTTAATGTGAATTTTTGGGTTTAGGATATTGTTGTTAAAGTGATTAATCTTTATTTTTTTTTTCAAATTATTTAAATTATCAATATTGCATATATTTATTTTTTTATTAAATCTAATTATTTCCCTTTTTTTAAAAGTCTTTAACGCATTTTTTTGTTTAATTTCTAGAAATACTTCATTAACTAAATTTTCTATTCCATACCATCTTACTCTAAATTTTTTTCTATTTTTTTCCCCCTCTAAATTTTCTCTAACGTTTGAGAGATTGTTATCATCAAAATAAATTGAATTGACTTCTCTACTTTCGTGTTGGACTTTAAATTTTAAATTTGATCTACATAATTTTGATATTATTTGATGGAAATGATTTTTATTATAAACCCATTTTTTTTCATATCTCAATTCCTCATTTTGAATATTATATTCATTACTTCTCATAATATCTGAATACTGAACTTAATTATTTTCACCATATATCAATGTAACTAAATTTTTTAATTTGGTATCTAACAAATTATTATTTAATATTATCTTTGAATCATCATCTGTTAGTCCATTTTTCCAAGCATCATTAATTATTGTATTTTCTGCAACAATTTTGCCCGGACCATATTCATTTTTTTTATATAAGACGCTAGTCCAATTTTTAAATTAGCAATTTTAATATTTTGTAAAATCGATAAAGATCCATCTTTAGAAGCGATACCAATATTAGCATTCTTACCAACTAAATTATCTATTTTAATATTAGAGTTTTCCCCAGCACTAATTAATTTATCACCAATATTTTCAAGATTTATATTTTTTAATTCTGCATTTGATCCAGAAAAATCAATTGCATCATTACCAATATTTTTAAATTCTAAGTTGATTAACTTTCCCTTTCCAAAATCTATATCTATAGCGTCAGAACAATTATCCTCAAAAGAGCTATTTTTTATTTGAAAATTACTTGAAATAATGTTCACCACATCCTCTGAGCAAATATTTTTGAAGTTTATATCTTTTAATAATACCTCTGCATTGTAAAAATTTATTGCACCATATAAAATTTGGTTAGAATTAGAAAAACTATTTTGAAACGTGCTTTCATCTTTTTCAGTAAAAGGATCGATATAATTTTTTAGTTTATTATTAAGTCCGCTTAAATAACTTATTTCTACGTTTTCAAAAACAGAAGGTTTATTTGTATCTAATATTAATAATCCACCCCCAAAATCATTTTTTAAACCCCTAATTATTATTTTTTTTTCATTTCCGTTTACATACCATGGAGAATAAGAAAAAATAAAAGAGTTATTTTTAAATAAAATTTGTTCACCAGGGGATATTTGAACAATATAATTTTTTGGAATAATAATGTTTTTATCAATAATTATATTTTTACTTTTTGGAAAAATTTGGTTTTTATCTAGTCTAAAATAATTTAAAAAAAGTTTTTCATCAATTTTAGTTTTTTCAAATGAAAAACTATCTATTTTTTGATGTATAATTTTATCAAAAAAAATATTCTCAGATTTAGAAAATTTAATATTAGTACATTTTACGTCCAAAGTATTACTAATTTCTGATAACATTAAAATCTGATTGCTACTATTAATTGACTTTTCAATTTTAAAAATTTGGTTTTGTAATGTAGTTTTGTTTTGGCAAGTAAGTTCTATTATTTTAAGACCTAAATTATTATTAAGGTTGTTATTTATAATAATTTTATCATTTTCTTGTTCAACAAAAATTTTTTCAATGTTATTTTCAAAAAAAACTTGAAGATTTTTTGCTCTTAAATAAATATCTTTTTTTGAAAAATAGTATAACCCTGGTCCATAAAAGTAATTATGGTCAACAAAAAAGTAGTCATCATAAATAAGTGAATTTATTTTTTCAATTTGTTTTT
>MDSZ01064024.1_pt1 | contig 10117 bp, 9 predicted proteins | sample 811201 | NCBI WGS metagenome assembly MDSZ01 (sample SAMN05326647, study PRJNA326480) | marine metagenome | isolation source: seawater | place: Indian Ocean: North | collected 2010 | reverse complement strand
TTGGCTAAATCATTAAATTTTTGATCGAAATCATCCCAATTTTCCCATATGTCAGGAGAAGCAGTTCCTCCAACTACTTTTGGTTTAAAGGCATTTTGTGCGGCCCTCGAAATAGCCTCTATTGAATCTGCATGATAAGCAAAATTATCTTTGAACTCTACCTTCTTTCGCAGAATAGAACCTAATCCACCCGCATGATATTGCAGTGACTTCATCAAGTTTTGCCTATACTTTATAACATCACTGTCTTTTGCCTGAACAATTCCTGAAAAGAAAAATAACATAATAAAAATTAACTTAAGTGCAATAATCTTCATCTTAATGTACCCTCACTAAGCAATATATGAACTTTAACTTAAGTTCTAATATACATTATAATCGGGACAACAGTAGAATAAAAAATGGTAAAAAAAAATAAAGATATCAAGTTATGTGTTTTTTGTGGTTCAAAAAAAGGTTTTAGTTCTGATTACTACAAATTAGCCAATAAACTTGGTAAAATTATTGCCTTAAATAAAGTAAATCTTGTTTATGGAGGCGGTGATAATGGACTAATGGGAGCAATTGCTAAATCAGTTATGGATAATGGGGGAGATGTTCTAGGAATTCTTCCAATTTTTTTTCCTAAACCAACTTTTCAGTCTCAACTTTTCAAACTAATTGTTGTAAATAGCATGTCTGAGAGAAAAGACAAATTCATTGAGATTTCAGATGCATTTTGTATTTTACCAGGCGGGATTGGGACATTAGATGAATTTTTTGAAGTTATAACTCTAAAACAACTTAAAATTCATAATAAACCGATAATTTTAGTCAATTGGAAGGGTTATTGGAATAAATTAATAGATAGTATGATTTTTCTTGAAAAAAGTGGATTTTTCCATATACCCATAAAGAAACTTTTTACAACTGTTGAAATAACAACCGAGATTCTTCCAGTAGCTTTAAAAGAAGTAAATTATAAATAAATTCTACTTAATGAGAGTTAAGAAGTTATTAGCTAAATTAATTAACAGAAGTAAAAAATAAATTAATAATAATAAATTTTTTTAAAAATAATAGAAATTAAAATATTGGGAGATTTAAGTGGCAAAAATTAAAGTAAAAACACCAGTTGTTGAGATTGATGGTGACGAAATGACCAGAATTATTTGGGATTTTATAAAAAATAAACTTATTCTTCCATATCTTGATATTGATCTTAAATACTATGACCTCGGTATTATGTCGCGTGATAATACTAATGATCAAATTACTATTGATGCTGCTGAAGCAATAAAAAAGTATGGCGTAGGTGTGAAATGTGCCACAATTACTCCAGACGAAGATAGGGTTGAAGAGTTTAATCTTAAAAAAATGTGGAGATCACCTAATGGGACTATCAGGAATCTTTTGGGAGGGACGGTTTTTCGTGAACCAATCCTGTGTTCAAACGTTCCAGGATTTGTTCCAGGTTGGACTGAGCCGGTTGTTGTTGGACGTCATGCATTTGGTGACCAATATAAAGCAACTGATTTTAAAGTTCCTGGTGCGGGAACATTAAAACTAGTATTTAGTCCAGAAAATGAAGGTGAGGATATGGAGTTTGAAGTATACAAATTTCAAAACTCTGGTATTGCCATGGGCATGTTCAATACAGATGAGTCTATACGCGGGTTTGCGAAGGCCTGCATGAACTATGGCTTAAGTAGGAATTATCCTGTTTATTTATCAACAAAGAATACAATTATGAAAGCCTATGATGGAAGATTTAAGGACCTTTTTCAGGAGGTTTATGAAAAAGAATTTAAAGAAAAATTTGAGTCAAATAATCTTACTTATGAACATAGACTAATTGATGATATGGTTGCTTGTGCAATTAAATGGAGCGGGGGTTACGTGTGGGCATGTAAAAATTATGATGGAGATGTTCAATCAGATACAGTGGCTCAAGGTTTTGGTTCTTTAGGACTTATGAGTTCTGTTCTAATGACACCTGATGGTGAAACAGTTGAAGCTGAAGCTGCACATGGCACAGTAACTAGGCATTATAGATTACATCAAGAGGGTAAAGATACCTCAACAAACCCCATAGCCTCTATTTTTGCTTGGACGAGAGGGTTAAGGTACAGGGGCGAGTTTGATAATACTCCTGATGTAAGTGATTTTGCAAAAAAACTAGAGGATGTTTGTATTTTGGCTGTAGAAAAAGGCTTTATGACTAAAGACTTAGCTATCTTGATAAGTCCAAATCAGCCATGGATGACTACAAATCAATTTCTAGAAAAACTAGATGAAATGCTTGTATCTGAGTTAACATCTAGCTAAAATCTGTTCATGAAGTCTGTAATTAGACTATTTATATTTTTTAATATCTTATTGTGCTCATTAACTTTGAGCGCTGAGACAGTGCTTCGTGTTGCTCATCCTGCAGCTTCTCCTACAAAAGGGAATCCTTTTGGTGCTTCAGGCACAACCCCTACTTTATTCTACACTGCAATATATGATCGTATAACAGACATAGATAATAACGGTAATATTGTTCCTGAGCTAGCCCTATCCTGGAAAGCGGTTAACCAAAATCAATGGAGATTTAAACTCCGCCCTGGAGTTGTATTTTCAAATGGTGAAAAGTTTACATCAGAAACTATTAAAACAGTTTTTGACACAGTTAGAGGCGAAGCAATTAATGCCAGGTCTTGGTACAGAGAAGCCCCAAATTATCCAAGGGTTGAAATCATAGATGAACTCACAATTGATATATTTACTTTATACCCGAGCCCATTAGCCCCGGCATACCTATCTGCATTATGGGTAGTGCCTCATGGTCATCTAAAAAATGTTGGTTTAGAGGGTTTAGTTAATGACCCAATTGGTAGTGGTCCGTTTAAATTAGATAGTTGGGAACCCGAGAGAATAATACTCTCAGCGTATGAGAATTCTTGGAGGAAACCTAAGATTGATAAAATGGAGGCTCTTATAGTGCCTGACTCATCTGCGCGTTATCAAGCACTAGTTACCGGACAAATAGATGTTGCTGTAGCAATAAGTACTGACCAAATTGATATACTTGAAATGAATGGACATAGAGCACAAATGAGAAACCCCATCAGAACTTTAGTTCTTGTCTTAAAGTCAAATGATCCTTCATCTCCATTTAGCGATGTAAGAGTTAGACAGGCTTTTAATTATGCAGTCGATAAAAAAACAATTGCTAAAGTTCTACTTTCTGACTTAGTTAAACCAGCGAGTCAGCCAGCTTTACCTTTTGCTATTGGCTATGACGATAATCTAGATCCTTATCCTTATGACCCAGAAAGAGCTAAAAGGCTACTTGATGAAGCAGGCTATAAAAATGGAGTATCATTTATTATCGAAACAGTATCAGGTTTCATTCCTAATGATACTGCAATTTTACAGAGAATCGCATCAGATGTTGCAAAAGTTGGAATGGATATGGAGGTTCGATTAATTACTTACCCCCAATTAGCTCGGAATTCCACGCTTGGAGAAATGAGTGGTCACGGATTTATCATGGATTTTACTAATAGGTACGCTGATGCGCTAAAGCCAATTATTAATACCAACCATAGTTGTAGAGGCGCTGGCCCGTGGTTCTGTGAAGAACCAATCCAACAAGTTATCAATGAGGCTGATAAAACTTTTGATCTTGAAAAAAGAATTATGCTAACAAAAAATATTGTAAAATATTATAGAGATGTAGCCCAATCTCTTTTTCTTTTCCCCCTAATAGGCTTAGAAGGTATTCACAAAAGAGTAAAAGTCTGGAAGCCAATGAATGATAGATTTATGTATCATCTTGTTGAGATAGAAAATTAAAGGAGGGATTTTTTGAGGCCTCAAATATTTGGTAATGTGGTTGTCAGGCGTATTCAGGACATGATTGAGCCATTTGATGCATCGGTTGCTTATCCCAATGCTGACTTAACTAAATTGTTTGAACATAAGGATTGGCTTGAACCATACTTTTATAATTATGAGAAAAAATTAATAGAATTAAATTTTCATAGCTTTCTCATTCAGACACCTTATCACAATATACTTGTTGACACATGTGTAGGAAACCACAAAACATTTGGTGGAATGCTTAAACATTGGAATAATCGTGAAGGACCTTTTTTAGAAAATTTAAAGCGCGAGGGAATAAGTCCTGAGGAAATTGATTATGTTATGTGTACTCATTTGCATGCAGATCATGTTGGATGGAATACTATGTTAAAGGATGGAAGGTGGATTCCAACTTTCCCAAGAGCAAAATATATTTTTTCTAGGAATGATCTTGATGCTTCAAAAGAGAGGTCAAAAGACCCACAAACTGCCTATATAGCTCCGTCGTTTAATGAGAGCGTATTACCAATCATTGAATATGGCCAAGCACAAATAATTGATACTGATTTTTCACTTGATGACACCTTAACTATTTTACCTACTCATGGTCATACTCCAGGGCACTACTGTATAAATATTAATTCTGGAAATGAAAAAGGAATTCTTACTGGAGATATATTACATAGCCCAATTGGAATTATTTTTCCTGAATGGAGCACAGTTTTTTGTGAAGATAAAATAAAATCCAACGCCACAAGAGTTTCTCTAGTAAATGATTTAACAGATGAAGATATTACACTCCTACCAGCCCATTTTGGAGGAACAACAGCTGGTAAAATTATATCTCGAAAAGGAAACAGGAGAGTTTATAAATTTAATGAAGAACCAAATTATTAGCGTTATTGATCTTGTTGTCTTTCAGATATTTTTTTTCTTTCCAATTCAATATTGATCTCAATCATCGCTCTATAAATTGCTTCTACAATCTCAGGACTAGAATTTCTATCTTTCGCAACTTGCCTTACCTTCTTGACAACCTCCTCTATTCTAGTTGGAACCCGTGCAGCATTGACATCACCCTTAAGTTTAGCCGCTTGCATAACATAATGATTTCTTTCAACAAGTAGCGGTACAATATTTTCATCGATACGGTCTATATGCGTTCTAACTTGCTCTAAATTTTCACATTCTTCCATAATAATTTCTATGCTTTTCTTACTAAAATCATTTCCATCTCTATTAACCATCATCAATATCCATATTCTTTAAAAATACAATCTATATTTCCATTCCAAGTGCTTTCAAACTTATCAAGCAATTTTTCTGCATGGGTCTTGCCTGTTTCAAGGGTTTCAATAAGTGGCTGTAAAAAAATCGTTTCATCATTATTTTTGTGATCTAGCCTTGATCTTGATTTTAGCCCAGACATTGAAATATTCAAAAGCTCTTTAGCAATATCAACAACTTTAAGACCATTTATTTTAGCATTCAAACCCTCAAGTGGAACACTATAATAAAGTTTTTGCCTTTCACTATTTCCCCATCTTTTTGATATATCCCAAGCAGCATCCAATGAGGATTGATCATATAATATCCCAGTCCAAAAAGCTGGTAAAGCACACAAACTACTCCAAGAGCCAGAGTCTGCCCCCCTCATTTCAAGAAAACGCTTTAGTCTTACTTCAGGAAATATTGTAGAAAGGTGATCTTCCCAATCACTCAATAAAGGAAGTTGGCCTTCAAAACCAGTGATTTCGCCTCTGAGAAAAGATCTAAAAGACTGACCACTAACGTCAATATATTTTTCTCTTTTGATAAAATACATGGGAACATCAAGAGCATAATCAACATATTTCTCAAAAGACATATTATCATTAAAAATAAACGGTATCATTCCCGTTCTATTAGAATCAGTATTTTGCCAACAAATAGCCCTTTGACTTAGAGCGCCGTTTGGTTTGTTTTCTGTAAATGGAGAATTAGCCCATAAAGCTGTAGCGATCGGCTGAAAGGCTGTAGAAACACGTAATTTATTAACCATATCAATCTCAGATTTGTAATCAAGATTAACTTGAACTGTGCAAGTTCGTGTCATCATATCTAATCCAAGTTTTCCAACTTTTGGCATATATGATCGCATAATCTTATATCGATCTTTAGGTACCCAGTTAACATCATCTCTTTTCCAATTTGGGACCATGCCTATACCCAAGATACCAATATCTAATTCTTTTGCTACTTGGCCAATTTGAAATCTATGTTCATGAACTTCTGCACATGTTTCATGTATAGTTTGCAATTGTGCACCTGAAAGCTCTAATTGCCCTCCTGGTTCAAGTGTAACAGCCCCCTTGTCGTCTGAGTATAGAGCTATTATATTTCCTTCTTCCCTAACAGGTTTCCAACCAAAACGTTGTAATTTTTTTAAGAATTCTTCTATACCTCTAGCTCCACTATATTTTAAAGGTGAGTTATCTTCTAACAGATATAAAAATTTTTCATGCTCTGTACCAATTCTCCATTTTTCAGGAGTTTTACATCCAGATGCTAAATATTCTACAAGCATATTTTTATTTGTTACAGGTTCAGGATCTCTCTCTGAGGTGAAATTCATTTTTAGTCTCTAAATTTTTTAAAAAACATTACTATTATTTCCGTATAAAAATTATTATTTAATCCAATCACCTCTGAAAGCCTGCCATATTGACAATAATGATATTGATGCAGTTTCAGACCGAAGAATTCTTGTACCCAAAAAGACTTTTTCAACAAACGGATATGAAAGCACAAGCTCTATCTCCTTATCAGAAAAACCACCTTCAGGTCCTACGAGAAAGCCAGCCCCGAAGGTGTCCTTAAAGCTTTTATTTGCAATAAAATTCGATATGGGACTTGAGCGGAAGTTTTTATCTGCAAAATACAAAGGTCTTTTAACAAACCAATTTTCTAAACATTCACTTAAACCTACAGGTTCTTTAATTAAAGGTAAAGATAATCTTCCAGATTGTTCCGATGCCCCAATAGAAACATTAACAAGCCTTTCTATATTAATTTCAGTTATATTAGTTCTTTCAGTGATGACTGGACATACTTCTGTTACACCTAATTCAGTAGCTTTTTGTATTATAATAGCAGTCAAACTTTTTTTGATGGGTGAAAATAATAATATTAATGGCTTTAAACTATTCTGAACCTTTATTTTACGCCTTAGAGTAATTTCAACAATACCCCGTGAAATATTTGAAATTGTTGCAGTCCATTCACCATCATAGCCATTAAAAACAATCAATGTATCACTTAGCCTAACCTTAATTACTTTTATTAAGTGATAAGACTTAGTTGAACTAATAGATATTTTTTTATCTGGCTTAAAGGGTGATATTAAATATACACGTGGATAGGATAAATTTTGAATCATAAAGCTATAATTTTTCTATCAAATAACCTAATGTTATTTCATGGGAATAAAAAAAACATTATACACTCATTAAAAGAAAAATATTAATACAAATTAATAATGGATTTAGACAATTGAACAAATACTTCAGACTTGCACGTTTAGACAAGCCGATAGGAAGCTGGCTATTATTTTTTCCATGCCTTTGGACCTTATTAATTGTTTTTTCAGACGAATCTTTCGTATATCAAGTCAAATTAGTTATGTTATTTGCAATTGGGTCAGTTCTAATGAGGGGTGCAGGCTGTACGCTAAATGACATTATTGACCAACAAATTGATGCAAAAATACCAAGAACCGCAAATAGACCAATTGCCTCAGGGGAAATTTCTAATACTAAAGCATGCCTATTCTTTCTTTTACAATCTTTCTTTGGGTCGATCATATTGTTTCAACTTAATAAACTTACAATCCTAATCGGATTAATATGTTTACCTTTAATATTATTTTACCCTTACATGAAAAGATTAATAAATTGGCCACAACTTTGGTTATCAATGACTTTCAATATGGGCTCAATTATGGCTTGGACAGCAGTAACAAATTCTATTAATTACGAATTATTTTTGATTTATGGATCGTGTTTTTTTTGGACACTTGGGTATGATACTATTTATGCACAGCAAGACTCTAAATATGATAAAAAATTAGGAGTCCGTTCCACAGCCGTCTCTCTTGGTCAAAATACAAGTATATTAATAGGGGCATCCTATCTAATAACGATATGTCTTTTATCAATTTTATTTTATAATAAACTTTATTCGTTTATTTCTTTTGCTATATTAGGCTTAGTTACAAGCCATTTCATTTGGCAGGTTATTACACTAGACATAAAAAATGCTAAAAATTGTCAAAAAAGATTTAAATCAAATCGTGAAATTGGTTTTATGGTGGCTTTTGCAATCATTTTAAGCTAAATCGATTCTTAGAACTTAAGGCTAAAGATTAATATAATGAGTTTTTCATCCCTTCAAGAATTTGCTAAATATCTAGAAAAAATAGGTCAATTAAAGAGAATTACAACGCCTGTATCATCAAATCTAGAAATAACAGAAATACATTCAAGGGTAATAAAAAAAGGTGGCCCTGCCCTTCTTTTTGAAAATGTAAATAAAGGGATTAATAAAAATTATGATATTCCCTTGTTAGCAAATTTATTTGGTACTGTTGAAAGAGTTGCATTAGGTATAAATAAAAAACAAGATGAACTTAGAAAATTAGGAAAAATGCTCGCATTCTTAAGACAACCAAAGCCTCCAGAGGGGATTAAAGAAACTTTTGAAATGCTTCCATTAATAAAAAATGCAATTGCAATGAAACCTCGCCAAGTAAAACAAGCAGCATGTCAAGAAGTAATACTTCAAGGTGATGAAGTAGATTTGGAGCAATTTCCTATACAAAACTGCTGGCCCGGGGAGCCCGGACCTCTAATAAGTTGGCCCATTGTTATCACTAAAGGCTCTGGTGAAGACCAGAGAGATAAAACTAATCTTGGCATTTATAGAATGCAAGTATTGAATAAAAATACTACTCTTATGAGATGGTTAAAACATAGAGGTGGTGCAGGTCAGTTTGATCGTTGGAAAAGGAAATATACAAAGCCTTTTCCAACGGCAGTTGTTATAGGTGCCGACCCAGCTACAATAATTTCAGCAGTAATGCCAATCCCTGATAATGTATCTGAATTTCAATTCTCTGGAATTTTAAGTGGTAATAGGTTGCCAACAGTAAAATGTAAAACAATTCCTCTGGAAGTACCCGCTAATGCAGAAATAGTTTTAGAAGGACACACTCTCATTGACCAACAGAAAGATGAAGGTCCTTATGGAGATCACACTGGCTATTATAATTCTATAGAAAAGTTTCCTATATTCAAAATATCAGCTATTACAATGCGTAAAAAACCTTTTTATCTAAGTACATTTACAGGGAGACCTCCAGACGAGCCCAGTATACTCGGTGAAGCTTTAAATGAAATATTCATACCCCTGATACAACAACAATTTCCTGAAATAGTTGACTTTTGGCTACCCCCAGAGGGTTGTAGCTATAGAATTGCCATAGTAAGCATAAAGAAACAATACCCCGGACATGCAAAAAGAATAATGATGGGAATATGGAGTTTTCTAAGGCAATTTATTTACACAAAATATGTAATAGTTGTTGACGACGATATAGATGCAAGATCTTGGAAGGATGTTATGTGGGCTGTATCAACTAAATCTGATCCATCAAAAGATATTACTGTCATTGAAAATACACCAATTGATTATTTAGACTTTGCATCACCTCTACCAGGTCTTGGTGGTAAAATGGGTATTGATGCAACTAATAAACTATTTCCAGAAACAGATAGGGAATGGGGAAAAGAGATAATGATGGATATAAAAACAAAGAAACTTGTTACAGAAAAATGGGAAAAATATGGACTGAATTTATAAAGGTCAGAATAACTAAAGGTATTTTAATTAAATGGGTAAATTTATTAATATTAATAATTCAGAAGAATTACTTAGTGATTTAATATCGGATGCTCTTAACCAAGGAGCAGACTCTGCTGATGCAGTGTGGGTGAAAAATACTTCAACTACTACAACATGTAGGATGGGAAAATTAGAAAAACTTAATGACTCTAATGAAGAACAATTAGGACTAAGGGTTTTCATTGGTAAGAAACAATCAATTGTATCCTCATCAGATTGCTCGCCTAAAGCCTTCAAAGAAATAATAAAAAAATCCTTAATGATGGCTAAAACTTTACCTGAGGATCCGTATGTTGGCATCGCTGATAAAAATGATTTAGTTGATAAAATTCCTGATGTTGATACATTT
>MDSZ01263645.1_pt1 | contig 10118 bp, 1 predicted proteins | sample 811201 | NCBI WGS metagenome assembly MDSZ01 (sample SAMN05326647, study PRJNA326480) | marine metagenome | isolation source: seawater | place: Indian Ocean: North | collected 2010 | reverse complement strand
TGAAGAATTGACTCCTCCTCAATTTGGAAAGGTATTTATCACTATAAAACCATTTTATGGACCTTTTGTTCCAGATTCTATTAAAAATAACCTCAAAACCTTATTAAAGAAATATTCTGTTGCTGGAATTGTTTGCGAAATCCAAGATTTGAAATATTTGTATATTGAAGTTGATGCTAATGTTTATTATAACCCAAATTTGGCACAAAATTCATCTGCTGTTAAAACTGTAGTAATAAACAACATTAATGACTATTCAAATTCAACAGAATTGAATAAATATGGAGCAAGATTCAAATATAGTAAATTTCAAACAATTATTGATAATAGTCATCAATCAATAACTTCTAATATTACTAAAATTGAAATTCGCAGAGATATGCAACCTAGATTGAATCAAAGAGCTGAATATGAACTTTGTTTTGGTAATCCATTATACATAAAAAATAATAATGGTTATAATATTAAATCATCTGGGTTTAATATCTTTGGAATGGCAGATACTGTATTTTTATCAGATAAACCCAATGCTAATCGTAGAACTGGTAAATTATTCTTATTTAAGTTACAATCTAGAACTGGTCCTGTAGTTGTGAGCAATAATGTGGGAACTATTGATTATGAAAAGGGTGAGATTATGATAGATGTAATTAATATTACAGGAACTTCTAAAAAGGTTCAAGATATTCCAATAATTGAAGTTTCTGCTTGTCCTGAGTCAAATGATGTTATTGGATTACAGGATCTTTATTTACAACTAGATAGTAGTAACAGTACTGTAGATATGGTATCAGATGTTATTTCATCTGGTGCAAATACTGCAGGAAATTTATATACAGCAACTTCTAGTTACTCCAATAGTGATATAGCTAGATTAACTGATTCTGAGTCCTTGAACACTAATCTGACTAGATCAGACACCTATACTTTAGGCACTACTACAAATCCTTCTTCAAGCACATATTAAAAAATAATGCAAGAAAATACAAAGGTTAAAATTAGTTCAGTTGTAAAAAATCAACTGCCAGATTTTGTAAGAGCAGATTTTCCTCTTGCTGGTGAATTTTTATCACAATATTACACTGCTTTAGAAGGACAGGGTGGTACATTAGATGTTTTACAGAATATAGACAAATATATTAAAGTTGATGAATTAACAGACCTTATAGAATCTACTAAAGTTTCATCTAATGTAGGAATTGCTGATAATACCATATCAGTGGATTCTACAACAGGATTCCCTAGTTCATATGGATTGTTACAAATAGATTCTGAAATTATTACATATACTGGTATTACTACAAATTCTTTTACTGGATGCTCACGTGGATTTAGTGGTATTACTTCATATAGAAGTCCAGACAAACCAGATGAGTTAGTTTTTAGTAAAACTGGTATTTCTACTCATATATCAGGATCTGTAGTTAATAATTTAAGTATTCGTTTTTTGCAAGAGTTTTTTAAGAAAGTAAAAAAACAAATTGCACCTGGATTTGAAGAGAGAACTTTATCTGATAATGTTGATAAAAGATTATTTCTTAAACAGTCAAGAAATTTTTATTCTTCTAAAGGAACAGATCAATCTTTTGAAATTTTATTTAGAGCCTTATATGGTGAAGATGTAAACGTAATAAAACCAAGAGATTTTCTTTTCATACCATCAAATTCTAATTATAAAATTTCTGAGCAATTGGTAGTAGAGACTATTGATGGAGATCCTAATGATCTTATTAATAGGAATTTATTTCAAGATGCTGATGCTTCATTTCCTTCAGCTACAGGTTCTGTTAGTGATGTAGAAAAAATAGTAAGAGATGGAAAAGAATATTTTAGAATAAGTTTGGATTATCTTCCAAATTCATCAAGAGTAAGTGGTAGGTTTTCTATTCATCCTAATACAAAACTTATAGATTCTATTTCTGTTGGATCTACAGCAATGAGTGTAGATTCTACTGTTGGATTTGGAACTACAGGAACTTTGATTAGTAATTTTAAAGATGGAACATCCTCTACTATAAATTATACTTCTAAATCCTTAACTCAATTTTTTGGTTGTTCTGGAATTGATAGAAGTATTCAACCATCTCAAACTCTTTTATCAGATGCATGTGCCTATGGATTTTCTGGTATAGGAACTGCAAATAAAGTAAAAGTTAGAGTAACTGGAGTTCTTTCAAAGTTAGATTATGCTTTTGATGGAAATTATAATAGTGAAGTAGGAGATATTATTAAACCTAAAGGTCTTGGATCTAATATTACAAATATAGTCAATAAGAGTTTATTTACTAATATTTCAATTACTTATGATGTTCAAAGTATTGAACTTATTGATAAATCAAACTTTACCTATAAACTAACTCTTTTTGATAATCACATTTTCATTATTGGAGATAATGCTTTAATTAATGATGTAACATGTTCTATTATTTCTCTTATTAGTTCTAAAGAGGTTTTAATTAAAGGTGCTGGTGAATTATCAATTAATACCACTTATAAAATTCAAAGATTGCTATCTAAAGCAAATTTAAGCAATTATCCTAATACTAATATTTTTAGCACAAATATTCAGAATTCATATTCAGATGGTGAGAATATAACTTATATTGCGTCTCCTTCTATTCCAAATTACTTTAATGAAGACTTAGATATTCGTGAAACTGATATTTTCTTCTCTGGCAATTTTAATGATAGCACTGAAATAACTATTCCCAATCATGGGTTAATTACTGGAGAAAAAGTAACTTATGTTGGTGGGGGTGATGATAATAAATTAGATATAACTGAGGATGAGTATTTTATTAAAAAAATTGATATTAACACCATAAAGATTAGTAAAAGTAATGCTAATATCTCTAATAATATATTTGTATCTTTTAGTGGTAGTGTAAACAACAATAAATTTGAAATTGCTAATTTTTATCAAAAAACTATACAATCTCAAAAACTAATAAGAAAGATTTGTCCTCCAGTACCATCTAAATTCAATACATCAACTCAAAGTGGAAAAACTGGTATATTAGTAAATGGTGTAGAAATTGTAAATTATAAATCAAATGATGTTGTTAATTATGGACCTTTAGAAGAAATATCAGTTGTTAATGAAGGAGAATTTTATGATATAGTAAATCCTCCCATAGTATCTGTAAGTGATTCAGTTGGAACTGGATGTTCTGCTTTTTGTGAGGTTAAAGGTTCTATCAAGAGGATAGATGTTGAGGATGGTGGATTTGACTACCTAACAGTGCCAACTATAAAGGTAACAGGAGGAAATGGTATAGGATGTGTAGCTTCTCCTAATTTAGTTGCCATAGATCATAATGTAGAATTTAATTCTACAGAAATTGGTGGATTGGTTAACATTACATCTAATACTATTGGATTTTCAACATTTCATAAATTTAGAGATGGTGAATTAGTTTCTTATAATACAGAAGGTCAAACAGCTATTGCTGGATTAACAACTGATTCTGCATATTTCTGTTGTGTTAAAAATGCCACTACAGTATCTTTACATAAAAATTATAATGATGCCATAGCAGGAATTTCAACAATTGATATTACTGCATTTGGAGTGGGTATTCATGAGTTTAAATGTCAAAGTCAAAAAAGAATAATTAGTTCAGTTAGTATTGGAAGTTCTGGATTTGGATATAGTAATAGATTAACATCAATAACTTCATCTGGAATCAATACAGCATCAAATGAAATTCTTATAAAAAATCATGGTTATTCTAGTGGAGAAATTATTAGATATGATACTAAAGGAACTGCTATTTCTGGACTTACAACTTTAACAGATTATTATGTCACAAAGGTTGATGGTAATTCATTTAAATTATCTTCTGTTGGTGTTGGATCTACAGCATCCAATTTTTATATAAAAAATAAAGAATATATTAATTTAACAGATGGTGGATCAGGATTTCATGAGTTTAACTATCCTCCAATTCAAGTAATAGTTGATGGCAATATTGGAGTTGCAACTTTTTCTGGTCAAGATTTTAATGCTAAGTTAAGACCAGTAGGAAAAGGATCAATAAAATCAGTGTACGTAGTTGATGGTGGGGTAGGATATGGATCTTCAGATGTTATCAATTATAATAGACAACCTACTTTTGAATTAAAATCTGGTAAAGATGCTCAATTATTTCCAATAGTATCTGTTGAAGGAAAAATAACTGAAGTTATTGTTCTTAATTCTGGTACAGAGTATAATTCTGCTCCAATACTATCTGCTTTTGGTGAAGGCACTGGATGTGTTCTTCTTCCTATCATAAAATCAGGTTCTATAGATTCTGTAAAAGTTGTTCATAGTGGTATTGGATATACTTCTAAAAACACTAATATTTTTATAACTCCAAATGGAAGAAATTGTGAATTATACTCTAGTCCAAAAACTTGGACAATAAACACTTTTGAAAGGTTACTTGAAAATGATCAAATTACAACTGATGATGGAGTAGTAACTAATGGTTTAAATTCTGATTATCAGTTACAATATTCTCATTTATACGCACCTAGAAAATTAAGACAATCTACTTATTTAAAGAAAACTGTAGGAGATAAGGAAGTTTTTGTTGCAGACTTAAGATTAGAAAATGATATAGAGCAAACCTCAGAAGTTCACTCTCCTATTATTGGTTGGTCTTATGATGGATCTCCAATTTATGGTCCATATGGATATTCAACAAATTCTGGTGGTTCTATTAAAATTTTAGAATCAGGATATTCAGTTTCCATATCTTCTCATAGACCAAATCCATTAAATTCAGATGGAAAACAGATATATTCTGATGGATTTTTTGTAGAAGATTATGTCCATTCTCCTGATAAAGATTTAGATGAACATAATGGTAGATTCTGTAAGACTCCAGAATATCCAAATGGAGTATATGCATATTTCTCTACAATCAATCCAAATGTTAGGGATTCTGAAGGATCATTTAAAAATTATAGAAGACCTCAATTCCCATACTTTATAGGTAATTCCTATAAACATGAACCAATTAAATATAATTTTGAAGGTGTATCTAATCAAGATAGTCTAGATCTTAATAAAACGAATTTTGTTAGAAATACTAATTCATATAATTTCTTATTTAATAAAACACAGTATGATTTCTTAATCAATCCAAGTAATATTAATGAACAAAAAACATTTGTAACTGACACTTCATCTGGATCAATATCAAATGTAGGAGTTACTACTGGAGGATCTAAGTATAGAGTTAGAGATTATTTGGTATTTGATAATGAAGGATCTAGTGGATATGGAGCTCATGCCACTGTAGGATCTATTCAAGGAAAGACCATTTCTGAAATTGATGTTGATAATACATTATTTTCAAATGTAGAGTTTATTCCTGATATTAATAGTTCTAAATTTGTGGGATATACTACAAGTCCACATAATTTATATGAAAATGAATTTGTAGTTATTAGTGGTTTAAATACTGATGGGTTGAGAAATAATTATATTCAACCAGTAGGAGTAAAAACTGAACAATTTAAATTATTTGGAGATGTTGCTGGTGTATCCACTACAGGTATAGTAACTTTCTTTAATGTAATTGGCAATTTATCTCCTAGTTTTATTAGGGAAAATGATATTCTTGGTATTGGAACTGAAAAAATAAAAGTATTGAATGTTGATGAGGAATTATCTAGAATTAGGATTATTAGACAGCATGATTCTACAATTGGATCTTCTCATACATCATTTTCTCTTATTTCTCAAAAACCAAGAAGATTGCATTTTGCTCCTTTAAATCCAGTAGAAAAAACTGATTATAGACTTAACAGAGAATTATATTTTAATCCTAAAGAGTCTGTATCTTTAGGAAATGTTTCTGGAGTTGGAATTGGATCTACTTTATTCTTTTCTAATCCAGGTACAGGTATTAGTCAAATATTTGTTCCTACTAAATCCATTTATATTAAAAATCATGGATTAAAATCTGGAGATGAATTAACTTATAGAAGTAATCAAGGAACTGCTCTAGGGGTTTCTACTGATGGTACAATGGTGTTTACATTGTCCAATGAACAAACAGTATATGCAGCTCCATTATCAAAAGATTTGATTGGTATAGCTACTGCAAGAGTAGGTGTTGGTTCTACTGGATCTTTTGTAGGAATTAATAGTACAACAAATATTTCTACATTATTCTTTACTGGTATTGGCACTGGAGTATATCATAGTTTTAAAACAAATTATACTAATGTTTTATCAGGTCAACTTAATAGATCCATAGTAACAGTATCCACTGCTTCTACTCATGATCTTAAAGCAGCTGATTCTGTAACATTAAAAGTAAATCCTGGCATAACCACCACAGTAAAAATAGCTTACAATGATTTTAATAGGAGATTGATTGTAAATCCTAGAAGTTTTGCAGAATCTGATATTAGTTTATCCTCTAATTCTATTACTATATCTAAGCATGGATATTTGAATGGACAAAAGATTGTATCTACTGCCACTACATCACCTGGTGGATTAGTTAATAATGGAATCTATTATGTATATGTTGTTGATGAGGATACTATAAAGTTGTGTAATCAATTTTATGAAGCAATTAGTTTAACTCCAAAGGTAATAAACATAACAAGTTCTTATGCTGGTCAAATAGCACCTATTAATCCTAGAGTAGTTTTAGAAAAAAATCAACAAATAGATTTTGATTTATCAGATTCTTCATTATCATTTACTAATAATCAGGTTTCATATAGCGCATTTGATTTTAATCTTTTTTCTGATATAAATTTAAAAGATTTATTCTTTACCGCAAAGAAAACTGATGAATTTAATATCACTAAAACAGGTAGAATTGGAATAGATACTAATGCAGTGCTAACTGTTAAAAATGTAAAAGATATTAGACAAGATTTATATTACAATTTAACTCCAATTAATGATATCTTAAATATAGATGTTAAGAAAGAAATTATTAGAGATTCTAATAATGTTTTAAATTCTAATAGTATATTTTTTACATCCAATCCATTAACTGGAACACATAGATTAGTTGGAGTTGGTAGTACAACATTTTTATTCTCAGCTCCAAAATCTCCAAAAAAAACTTTCATATACCTCCACTGATGGAGATTTTTCATACACTTCATCAGATACATTTGCTCAAGGACCTATTGCATCAATTAATTTGAGATCTGGGGGAAAAGAGTATAGAACCATTCCAGGTATTAGCACTGTTAGATCATATGAAGGTAGTGGTGCTATATTAAAAGCAGAAAGCACAAATATTGGTAGAATATCTAATGTTAATATACAAAACATAGGTTTTGATTATTCAGCAGATAAAACTTTGAGACCACAAGCTCAGATACCATATTTAATGAAAATTGATGCTTTAGCATCCCTTAAAAGTATTGGTATTTCTTCTGTTGGTAAAAATTACTTAGATTCTCCAGGTTTAGTTGTTTTAGATGGATTAACTAATAAAGTAGTTTCTGATATTGATTTGGATTATGAACTAGGAGATGATGAAGTAACTATCTTAAAAAATAGTAAATTTTTAAATGATGTTGTTCCAAAAATTATACCTATTAGCAATTCTAATGGTATTACTATTAATAATATTGATTTCAATAGTGGAACTAAAGATGTAACAGTAACCATTGGTGCTAGTTTTAGTAACTCCTCTGATTATCCATTTGAAGTGGGAAAAAAAGTTATGATTGAGGGAGTAAGTGTTGGAGTTGGTAGCACTGGAAAAGGATATAATAGTGAAAATTATAATTATACATTATTTGAAATATTAGCAACAGATCCTAATATTGGAGGAACTTTAGGAACTGTAAGATATAATATATCTAATGTTATCTCTGATGATGAAGTTCCTGGTGAATTTGTATCAACTGGTTCATTTGGTAAAATTGTGCCTGAAGAACACTTCCCAGTATTTGACGTTAAGATAGAGCAAAACAAATTTGAGGTTGGAGAAACTTTAGTTTCTGGAAATAAAACAGGTATATTGCAGTCTTGGAATAAATTAAATGATTATATTAAAGTTTCATCACCCTTCAATTTTGAAGTAGGAGAAACTCTTTTTGGAGAATCATCAAAAACTAAAGCTATTATTAGTGAATATATTTCATATGATACTTTATATGAAATAGGTTCTTCATCAATTGTTAATGAGGGGTGGAAAACAAATTCTGGATTTTTGAATAATGGCGAACAAAGATTATTTGATAGCGATTATTATCAATATTTTTCATATTCATTACAATCTGAAGTACAATTTACTAAATGGGATGAAGCAGTATCAAGTTTAAATCATACTGCAGGATTTAAAAAGTTTAGTGATTTAACAATTAGATCTGAAACTAATGTTGGAGTATCCACTGTTCAAGATGAAACTTCATTTGATGTAATAACAAATTTAATTTCAGAGATTGATTTAAACACTGTATTTGATTTTGATTTAGTAAAAGAAAAAACTTTGAATATAGATTCAAATCTTATATCTGATGAAATAGTTTTTGAATCTAAAATATTACAAGATTATACTGAGTCTGTTGGTAACAGAGTATTGACTATTGATGATATTAGTGGTGAATTTAACAATAATGCTAGAACAGACGCTTTTCAATCTGTTGATACTTTTACTCTAGCAAGTGTAAGATATAGAAAATACCTTACTTTTATTAGGGATAAGAGATTTACTAAAGAAAGACAGGTTTTATTAGTTTCTGCTCTTCATGATGATGTTGGTAATATTTTCTTGAACCAGTATGGTAGAGTTGAGACTAATACTGACCTTGGTGAGTTTGGTGGAGACTTAGGTTCCTATGATATGGACATAGCAGGTGATGATGGAAGATTGCTATTCTTCCCTAAGAAATTTAAGTTTAATAATTATGATGTCTCTAATGTTGCATTTAACATCTCTGACAGTGTTACTGGTGTAGGTTCCACTGGGTTGGGTGGTATTGTCAATATTGTAAGTAGCACCACTACTATACCATTAGGAATCACCACACAGCATAGTATTGTATCCTTTGCTACCACTTACAGAGGATCTAAGATACTAGTATCATACGCTGCTAGTGATTCATCATACTTTGAACATGATGAAATAACCTTGATTCATGATGGCACAAATGTTGATCTAGTGGAATATGGACAATTAACAACATCTAATGTTGGTAGTGCATCTGGTGAACCTGGTCTTGGAACTTATAGCGCATATATTGCTGGAGGTAGAGTTAGTTTAGATCTTCATCCTACAGTTTCTACTGCAAGCACATATGTTGCTAATACTGTTCATATAGACTTTGGAAATGCATCATCTGCTGGTGTTGGCACTACATCATTGAATACTGCTGAGTTGGATTCAAGATACACTGCCATATCTGCCAGTGGTTCTCCATCTGCTACTACAGTGGCAAAGTATGAGAGTGAAACTTATAATGGTGCATATTATATTGTATGTGTAGAAGATACAACTAATAGTCATTATCAAATATCTGAAGTTATTGTGGTTGATGATGGCACTACTCCATACATCACTGAGTATGCAATTAACCAAACTGTTACCAATCTAGGTGATTTCAGTGCTGCTATTTCTGGAGACTTTACTAATTTAACATTTACTCCTATACCTAGCGCAAATGTTCAGGTTAGGGTATTCCAAGCTGCATTAAGATTGGTAAATGAACTTAGTGAAGTCACTGAGATAGATTTAACTAATGCTACTATTGATACTGGATTTGGTGCTTATACTGCTACTGAGACTGATGTTAAGAGAGCATTTGAACTTAAACATAGACAACTACCAGTCTTTAAGAGAGACTTTGTAGGAAGTGCTTCTACTACAGTTAATTTGACTGAAGATACAATTAGAATACCTGATCATTACTTTGTAACTGGAGAAAAATTAAATTACAGATATACTGGATCTGGTACTACTTCTGCTATCATAATTGAAGAGCAAGCAATAACTGGATATGGAACTACAGATAAGTTGCCAGATGAGGTTTATGCTATTAAGGTTGATGATTCTACTCTTAGACTTGCTACTTCTGCAGAGAATGCATTGAAGACTAATCCTACTTATTTGGATATTACTGCAGTTGGAGTTGGAACTTCTCAT
>MDSZ01109213.1_pt1 | contig 10118 bp, 11 predicted proteins | sample 811201 | NCBI WGS metagenome assembly MDSZ01 (sample SAMN05326647, study PRJNA326480) | marine metagenome | isolation source: seawater | place: Indian Ocean: North | collected 2010 | reverse complement strand
TATAAATATATTTTTGCTATTATCAATAAAAACAAAAATCATAGTTGTTAGTATTAAAGTTAAAACTAAATAGACAAAAACTAGAGATGTTTTCATATTATATTATTATTACAATATTATAATTCTGTTAGTTTAAAAAAATATATTTTAATCATTTTATAAATAAAAATGAATAATACTTTTCAAATATCAAAAACTACACCAAATAATGGATTAAGCCAAGAAAATCTAAATAATAATGATAAAGCATCTTTTAAAGAATCAATAACTGGTATAGAAAAATATTGGAATGATTTAAATTCAAATTTAGATAAAAAAATTAAAGATCGTGATGAGTTAAAAAGAATGCAATCTGAATATCAAAATGAAGAATTCAATTATTTAATAGAAATTATATCGCAAGAAATAGAAAAATTAAGGGTAAAAATGAATATGATTCAAAGAATAATGTGGGATGTAAGAACAAGAATTTTATTTTCAGAATTTTAATTTTATATTTAATATATAATGGATATTGTTAGTCAATTAATTGAAGAAAATGTTAGAAGAGCACAAAATATAAATTCTATTTTAAATAAAAATGAATCACAATTAAAAAATTTTAAAATAAATACTACTGTTTTACATAAAAATAATAAATATAGTGAAAATATAATAAAATCTTTTTCTAGTTTTTATTCTAGAATAAAGAATTGGTTTTATTATGAAGATTCTATAATTCCAAAAGATCACAAAAAAGAAAATACAAATATTGAAAAAATAGATCTAGAAGAACTTAAAGAAATATCTATTAATATTCAAAACTTATTAGAAAAACAAAATAAAGAATTAGAAGAATTAAACCTTGATGTTTTAAATGAAAATATAATAATAAAAAATAATACCAAGTTAATTAATAAATTAATATAAGAATATACACCAATAAAAATAATCAAAATAAATTTACTTAAAGACAATTTATAATAATAGATTATAAAATAATAATATGTCTAATAATCAAAATGATACTGTTAATGAAAATGCAAGTGTTGAAGTAACACTTGATGACCAATTTAAAGATATTTATGATAACTTTTCTAAGATGATGAATCTTCTTAAACATACAACTGTTCAATTTAAGGAACTGCAAAAAAAAACAAAATTAGCTTCCAAACCAAAGAAAGTTAAAAAGCATACTGTAATGCATGATCCTATGAATGTATCTGCAGAACTATTAAAATATTTAAAACAACCTGCAAATACTAAACTTACAAAATCCGAAGCAATGAAATTAGTTTCTGAACAAATTAAAAGTCAAAAATTACAGAATAATGATAATAAGCGAAAATTTACTCCGAATAAAGCTCTTGCTAAAGTATTAAAAATGAATCCAATTAAATCAATTACTTTTGTAGAATTGAATAAATATTTAGCTCATCATTTTACACCAGCATAATTTTATTAAAGTTTTGATTAATACCATCAATAATTTTACATTTTATATTAAATTTTGAATTAATTATTAAATAACAATTTATATTAAAAATATATTCTGTTTTATTATTATATTTTCTTTTAAGATAAATTGTGTTTTTTATTTTATTAACCGTTATAATATCTCCGTTATAACAAATAATATTAAAAATATTTATAGTAGGAAAAATAATATTTATAATTTTTATATTATACTGTAAAATATTTAAATATCGAAAACCTTTACATAAATATTTTTTAAAATTATAAAAATTTTTTATATTAATCTTTACATCATTTTTTTTTAAATTTTCAAAAACATTATAAATTTTTTTATTTGTAATAGCAAAATTATTTATATCCTCATATCTAATTTTAGTAAAAATTATACTAATTATTTCAAAAGATAATTTATTTATATTCATTTAAAACTTTTTATTTTATTTTTTTAGGTCTTTTTTTTTCTAATAATATAATATCTCTTAAATGTCTAACTTAGTTACTTTTAAAATAGGTGAATATGATGTTTTTAGAAAAATTATAGGAAAAGGAGCTTTTTCTATAATTTATAAAGGATATCATAGATATACTAAGAAGACTGTTGCTATAAAAGAGATTTCATTAGAAACATTAAATAAATATGAAAGTCATTTAAAAAGAGAAACTGAAATAATGAAAAAAATAAATCATCCAAATATTGTGAAATTAATAGAGACAATAATTGATGATAAAACCGAAAATGTTTACCTAATAATGGAATATTATGATAGAGGTGATTTCTCAAAATTTTTAAAAAAAAGACCTTTAAGAGAAAAATATGCAATTAAATATTTGAAACAAATTTCAAATGGATTAAAATATTTATTACAAAATAATATAATTCACAGAGATCTAAAACCACAAAATATTTTAGTTTCAAAAGTAGGAACACTAAAAATTAGTGATTTTGGGTTTGCAAGATATTTTGATAAAGATATTTTAATACAAACTATATGCGGTAGTCCTATGTATATGGCACCAGAAATTATGAAAAATAAAAAATATGATTACAAATCTGATTTATGGTCAATAGGTGTGATTTTTTATGAAATGTTAACTGGTGAGACACCTTTTAAAGCAAAAAATATTTATGAATTAATAAGAATAATTGAAAATGAAAAAATTGTTTTACCAAGTAAATTTCAATTAAGTTCAGAATGTAAAAATTTATTATTTTCTTTACTAACTAAGGATCCAAATAAACGTATTAGTTGGAAAGAATTTTTTAATCATAAATTATTAGTAGAATGTGATCCATTTGAAGAAGAAAATAAACTCCTAGAAATTAGTGGACTTAATAATTTTCCTACAATACCTAGTAAACCTAGAAACATATTCGATTCTGATTTATCTATTAATCTAGATTCAAATTCAAATTCTTATATTAATAAAAAAAAAAGAAATAATAAAAATTTGGAATTAAATAATTTAATAGAAAATAAAAATATAATTACTAATAATGAAAAATCTTTATTCCATTCTAATAATTCTGATTTTAATCTAAATTTTAATTTTCATTTAGAAAATAATGATAGTGATAATGATACTTTTTATGATAGTTTTGATAATCCAAAAGATTTAGAAGAATCCTTATTAAAATCAGAAATTAATGATTTTATTAATATAGATATTGAAGAAGATTATTTTAAAAGTAGCATGAGTTTAAGAAATGATTTTATTAAAGCAAATCTACCAGAAAGTTATGTTTATATAGATATTCCTCGTAAAAATATAAAAAAAAATTTACATATGTCAAAAAGTTTAATAAATTATTTAGGTTCTTCTATTCATTTTATAAAAGAATCTTATAATTATTTATCTCATTATAATTCGATTTAAATATATTATTTTAAATAGAACTTTGTTAAACATTTATCTATAAGTTTTTCCTCTTCCATAATTTTTTTATTTTTTAAAAACTCTTCTAATTTTACTTGTTTTTCAGCTTCTAACCAATTATCTAAATCACTGTTATTAGGATTTTTCATCCATAATTCTTCTGCTCTTGTTTTTATTCGAATGTGTAGTGAAACATAATAGAATTTTTCTTTTCTGATTTCACATAATACTTTTCTTTTTTCTAAAAAAAAGTTCTTTAAAAGAACTTCTTTTCTTAAGTAGTCTGATTTTTCTCTAACTACCATTTCTTGATTACATAAATTTTTTTTTTGTTATAATCAATTTTATATATCTAGTTATATTAATGAATCCAGATTTAAAAAGGCATCTAGATATACATATTAAAAATCCACAACATAATTATATTTTATTAGAAAATTGTGTTCATTGTAAATTAGATAGAAGATTATCTTATGGTTTAAATTATCAAAATCCTAGATGTTTATCAACTAATCATATTACTCCAATAACTTTCAATAATTTATTCCGTTCTGCAAATATACCTTCTCGTAGTATAAGTCAGCCAGTATTAAATAATTATCAATCTCTTTCAATCAATAATTTTAATCATATCCAAAATAATAATACTTCAAATAATTTTACATCTGATAATAGTGATAATATATCCGAAATATCAAGCACAATATATGGTTTTGGTTCAGTTTATAATGAAAAAACAAAATTAGAAGATGTTAATAAAACGTCAGAAATCTCAATTTATTTAAGAGGTGAAAGACCTTTTGAAAAATGTGCAATTTGTTATGATAACTTAAAATCATTTCAAATTGTTAGAACTTTAAAATGTGGTCATTATTTCCATCAAAAATGTGCGGATAAATGGTTGGAGAATAAACATAATTGTCCAATTTGTCGTTTCGATATAATTCAATATGAGTCTTATTAAAAAAAAAAAATTATTTATTAATTAATATAATGGATGTTCCTACACCATACTTAATAAATGATACTAGAAAAATAGATTTTTTTAAAAAAACTACATTTAGCAATTTTCTTAAAAAAGATGTATTTGATACATTATTTAAAAAAATAGATGAGGGAAAATTACCAGAAGTTTGTTTTTGGACTGCTGAATGTGTTGTATCTGGATATATAGATGAATTATGGGAAAGATCAATAAATTATTATAGTAGATTTATTAATATAAATTCACCATTTTTACCATATCATTTTTTTGTTAAATTAGTATTATTTTTAAAATTAAAAAATAAAGAACATTTTAAAAAACATTATTTAGATCTTAGGAATTCACAAGAAATAAGAAATCATTTTTGTGAATTAACATGTATTCTTACACATGCATCAAAATCAAGAAAATCTATTTCTCTCCCAAAAATTAAAAAAGATGATTTTAGTGAAAGTAAATTTAAAAGTAGACTAAAAGCAAAAGATTTTAGCACTTCAATGGAACTTTTAAAAAAAGATGATCCTAAGGAGTTAACAATAGTAATAAATGAATTTTCTAATGTTATTAAAGAATATAATTATAAACAGAGTGATGCTATATATTGGTTAATTTGGATATTAGAATGGGAAAAAATTATGATTTTAAAAACTGGTAAATATAAATGTTCTGTCAGAGATTTAGATAATAATGTTGAAAAAAAATATTGTTCTGATGTAATTTGGGTTTTTTGGTTAGTTATATTAAAAGAATGTATTAGTCGTAATAATAAATCATTATCTAATCAAGTTAAAAGTTTATTTGAATTTTTCAAATTTAAATATACACCTAGTAAAAAGAAAAAGAGATTATATATGTTATTATCGTGTATCCAGATGTTAGACCCTAATTTTCAATTTAATGCAGAAAAATATCCTATTTATGAAAAATACTTTTTAACTTTACAAGCGTGTTCAAATGTAAATACTTTATATAAAGATCTTAAAAAAGAAGAAAATTTAGAAAATGATTATGTTAATAGTAAAATTAAACAAGAAGCAACATATGTTATTACTAAATATGATTCAGTAAAAGATTTAGATAATATATCTAAATATAGACAAGAATTAAAAGAAAAAAAAGCCGCAGAACAGGAATATAAAAAATATTTAGAAAAAAAAAAATTAGAAAGAAGAAAAAATAGGGAACAAATGCAAGCATTGAAAAAATGTGCACTTGAAAAAATAGATACACATATAATTAATAACAGTCATAATAGACCATTGGTTATTCAATCAAGTATTGTGCAAGAAAAAATTCAAGAGAAAAAACCTTCATTTCATTCTGATAGTAAAACTTTACATCTAATAGATAAAATAGATAAAAAACTTAAAATTAAAGAACCTTTAAGGAGTAGTGAGAAAGAATTAGATACAAAAAATAAAAACTTTATACAAGTTGTAAAAACTAATTAATAAAAACTTCTAATATACATTTGATTCTCGGTATCTCTTAAAATTTTTAATTCTTCTTTTATTTGGTCTTTATATAAAATATTATATTTTGCATCTTGTAATATCAAATTTAACAATGAATCACCTAAAAATATCTTAAAAAATATATATCTATGAAATAACTTAATTATAGTATGTAAAATATCTATCATATGAAAATTATAAATATTTTGCATAAATGCTTCTTCATCTATAAAACAATATAGTATTAGTAAAAAAATACTAATAAAATAACAAATATTTTTTATCATAAATGATTCATTCATCATATCTTTTAATTCTAAATCATCATCATCAAAATAAAATTTTATTGATTTATGATGTAATAAATAGGGAACTATATAACTGGCTAAACTAAATAAAATAATTACTGAAATAAAATAATTATTAAATAATTGATTTAATACCAAAAATATAAAACCTATTGTTAGTATATAAAATAGTATTCCTAAATTTAGAAAATATCCTGCTAATCTGTTTTTAGGATATAAATATTTTAAGTTAAAACTAGACCAAAATATACCTTCTATAAATCCTAATACTATTGGAATAATTTCTTTTAATAAATATCCTAATATCAAAATATAACTAAATGAATATAATTCTGTTTGGCTAGAATTTTTATTATCTATAAATCTAAGATAATTTTGTATTGGATTTAAAAATACTAAATATATTGAAATTATTGATAATCTAAAAGAATATCTAACCCATTTAGAGGTAATATGCCATAAATAATTATAAATTATTGCCAACAGAATATATATTAATTGAATAGTTATGATAATACAAGTTAGAATTACATATAAATTCATAAAATCTTCTGCTTTATGTGGAAATCTAAAATTTATAATTGTATATGATGTATTATGAGTTCCGTTTGCATTATAATAATCTAAATTTTTTTGGTAAGATAAAATAGTTAGAATAAAATCTAACATTAACCAAGGAATTAATAAAATTAATCCAATTTTTCTCCAAACTAAATATTTTACAGATTTAATCATATAAGTTTTTTGATTTGATTCTTCATTTATATCAAATTCATTTAGTTGGTTTTCATTTAATTCTATATTTTTAACAAATTGTAAATAATTACTAAAATATGAAATTTTATTTAATAATTTTTGAAACATTTAAATGTATTTATTTTAAAAAATTTTAAGTTAATTATAAAAAGAAAAATTAATTATAACATATTTTTCAATGGAAAATATTGTGCATACTTCCTATGACAATAAGTTTCATATAAATCATTCTCGTTTAAATTATCTGGTAAACCATCTATTTTATTCAAATTTTTCGATTTTTTTATTTTTAGATTTTTCTTTAAATTTTTTTTTGTTAATATATTATTTTTTGATTCTTTATTTTCCTCTAAATTTTCACTATTAAAATTAAATAATCTTGAAGCAAATCCATCATTTGATACTTTATCTATTATATCTGGTTGAGGAAAACTTAAATTTTTATTATGTTCATAAGAACATCCTCCTATATTTCCAAATTTATCACTTTCAACCGAACATAAATTTCTATCATTTAAAAATGTTCCACCTAATAATTTTGAACTTTCATTATTTATTATTTTATATTCACTCTTATATTTCTGTAATTCATTAGGATTAATATGTGTTTGATGTGTTATTGGATATTTGACATCTTTTTCTTTAAATGATAATGGATGCGGGGAAGAATGAAATGACATCAATATTATATACTAACAAAATTTTTTTCATAAAATTAAAATATTTCATAATAATATAGTTCTTTAAAATGCTCAATATTAATAATAAAATTCCAAAAAAAGTAATTAATAAATTTAAAAATAAAAATGATAATCCAGAACATTTAGATAGTATCAAAGATTATCTAACAGATTCTTTAAGAAAAATGAAGAGAAAACAAGAAAATTTAATGAAAAAATATAATTTTGGAAATAAAGAAAATAAATATGTTTTATATCCCGAAAAAAATGCGTTTTATATGTATAATTCTAAAACTAACAATGTATTTTTTAAAGCAAAAGTCCAAATAATAGGAACATATGTTGAAAAATCAAAAACATGGAGATGGGGATGGTCTAATAGATTTGTGCCACCAGAATTAGAAAAAACAGCTTTAAAAATTAAAAAATTTGGCGAAGCAAATAAAATGGAACTTTTAACAAAACCAAAAATAAGATATGATAATTTAGGTTTAAATTTCACTGCGTTAGGAATGCAACTTACAAACAGTCCAGGTTTTTATATTATTCCAGGAACAAAAGTTTATCCACAAGTATATTTAATTTTTACAAAAGTTGAAAAAGTAAATTTAGATTATAAAAAAGTGATTTCAGATGTAAGAACTGAAACTAGGAAAAATACTTTATTATTAAAAAATAAATTAAAAACTATTAAAATTAAAAAAGATAAACCTACCAACAAAAAAAATACTAAATTAAATAAAAAAACTAAAAAAAATAATAAATCTAAGACTAAAATAGTAGTTCACAAAAATAATAATAAATCTAGTAAACTGATTAAATTATTTAGATTTAAAGAATAATTAATTATACAATACTTCTCTTCTGAATTCACTTTTATATTTTTCACTTTCACTTTTTATTTCTGTTATATCTTCTAACTGTCCAACTTCTCTATCAATATTCAAATCACCAACATTTTTAATCATCCAAAGTTGATCACTCTTTTTAGGAGATGTTTCTTGAACTGGTAATCTAAGAAATGAGAAAAATCCAAGTTTTTTAGGTATTGGTTTTCTACTTAAATTATATTTTATACCATCTATCTCTGCTCTTATTTTATATTTTCCTAAATCATTACCTTGTTTGTCAAACTGTTTTTCTATTATCCAATCAGATTTAAAGTTCTGCAATAAATTTCTTCTATCATTAACATACATTAAATTTACAATTAACGAATCCTTAAATTTACCATATTGTAAACATATTTGTTTTGAGATTTTTTGATATTTACCTTCTTTTAACCTTTTAGTTATTCTTTTATTTAAAGTTTCTAGATATTGTTTTTTTAATTCTAAACTATCTTGTAGAACTTTTAATCTTTTATCTCTTACTTTTTGTTTATATTTACTAATTGTTTGTGATAATTTATAGCGTTTATCTGTAAGGTTTTTTATTTCTAAATGACAATCTACTTTTTTATTAAATGTTGGACATGTATAATTATTAATTTTATCTTTAACTTCTTCAAATTCTTTCTTATACTCTTCAAATTGTTGTTTCTCTTCTTTTGTTAGTTCAATTTTTTGAGTTTTTAATCTTTGATGAGTTAATTCCAAAATTTCTATTTCTGATTCTAATTTTACTCTACGTTGATAATCACTATAATACTCAGTGTTAGATTGACATTCCGGAACTTCTTGTTCTTCATTTAAAATTATTATTCTTTTATTTGGAAATTTAGGGTGCTTTTTAATAATAAAATGTGCATTAGTTTCACCAAAAAATGGTGGAAAATCATCACCATCTAAACTACATGAACCTAAAACTAATCTGGGATTAAAACATCTTTGCACCATACAACTTGTTGTAAAATTATCTTTTAAAACTGGTAATTCTTTTTCATTTTCATTAGGATCATAAGGTTTAAATTTATTTTTTTTTATATTTCGATAATCTGGAAAACAAAGCTCTTCATCTCCTTTAAATCTTTTTAAACATAATGGTTTTTTCTCTTTATCCATAATTGTATCAACAATATTTTCTCCTTCTTTTGATTCTTTTGTTAGATACATATTTAAACTATCAGTTTGTTTATTACCCTCTCTTTTTATGTAATTAGTTATTTCATTGATCACTGATTCTGGATTACTAGATCTTTTGTATATTTTTACTAATGTTTCAATATTATTTATATGATTATCATCTAATTCTAATTTAAAATTAAATATATTTTCCTCTATTGCTTCTTTAATTTTAGGATTAATATTAACCTTTTCATATAATTTTTTAATACTTTTATTTAAATAAAAAATTCTGCAAAAATTATGATAACCTTTTGCTAAATCAGAATCATCATTATTTTCATAAAATAACTTAAAATAGTAATTTCCATAATCTTTTGGATGTAAACAAGTTTCATCTGTAAAAACATTAACATCATAACCTAGTTTTTTATTTTTTATTTCAACACCATATTTTACTTCTGGTTTTAAATTATTTACTATTTCCTCTTCAAGTTCTAACTCTTCAAATTCTCTTGATATTGAAGGTGATAAACTTTCTTCAAAAAATTTGATTTCTGTTTGTGTAATTGAATTTTTATTTGGAGTATTAGTTCTAGAAC
>MDSZ01103518.1_pt1 | contig 10118 bp, 8 predicted proteins | sample 811201 | NCBI WGS metagenome assembly MDSZ01 (sample SAMN05326647, study PRJNA326480) | marine metagenome | isolation source: seawater | place: Indian Ocean: North | collected 2010 | reverse complement strand
ACATTCAAAACCAGTTCTAATATAACCTCCAGCTTTTAATTTTTTATGAATTACATCTAGAAGTTTTTTTCTTTCTAAAAAATCTGGAAGTGGTCCTTCAGCAACCATTTGAACCTGGTATTTAGCTACCCAAGGCTTATAGGCCATTAATGAAAGCTGAACCAGTGTAGGTTTTAATCTTAAAATTTCGTCACATGTTTTTTCCATTCCTTCTGGTGTTTGACCTGGTTGACCAATCAATAAGTCAAATGCTATTTCTTTATAAATATCCCTTACTTTAGGTGTTAAAATTTTATCAAATAAATATGATGGTTGTAGTCTGTTTACACGTCTTTGAACTTCCTCATCAAAATCTTGCATACCAAAAGATATCCTATTTGCCCCACAAACCTCATGATTATAAATTAGTCTTTCTTCGTCAACTCTTCTTGGATCACTTTCGACAGTAAAATAATCTATTTTAGACCAATCAAATAAATTTTGAAGTTTATTTACAAGAGTTTTCAAATCTTCCTTATTTAGTATTGTAGGTGAACCTCCACCAAAAAATACTGTGCCAACATTAAGTTTCAATTTATTTTCTTTCAAAAAATCAAAAAGGATATCAATTTCTTTAAAAAGATAGCCTAAATATTCTTTAACTCTCTCATAATCCTTAGTAATAAATTTACTGCATGTACAGAACCAGCAAAGTTGTTCGCAGAAAGGTATATGAACATAAAAAAAAATTTTTTTTTCTTGATTTTTTGGAAGCCACTCTAAAAGAGCATCTTTATAATTTTCGTCTTTAAAACTAAAATCCCAATGATCTTTAGTTGGATACTCAGCATAATTAAAAACTAAATCTTGATGATATTTTTTTATTAAATCTGCATTTAACTTTGTCATCAATTAAATTCCTAACTTATTTTTTTATTAATAACACTTCCTGTTAAATCTTTTGCTGTGATTCTGTCTTTCACATGATTACTATCATTAACAAACATTCCAATAAACCATCTGCTGTCATAAGAATTCCAGTTTAATTTTTCTTTTCTATCAACAACGTCGACACCATGGATGATAGAACCATAAAATATGACTGAGTCTCCTATCTCTAATCGATTTTCTATATTAACTTTTTTGTTTTGTTTATTTCTAAAATAAAATCCACCAGAATTAAAGTCTACACCAATTTTGCTCATTATTAATCCTGAAACTACTCTTTGATTTTTTCTTGGGTCAACATGATCTCGCAACTCACCACCACCCTTTGGATAATTAACAATTTGTAATCTATCAATTTGACCATCACTAGGTATATTTTTTTCATATTGATACATTCCATTGCCTGCTAAAAACTTAATGTATCTCCAATGTCTGTATACACCTTGTTTTAATTTTTTCTCTAATTCAGTTTTAATATTCCAATTATAGAAAAAATAAGAATGCTTAATAGCATAAAGGCTATATTTTTTAGTAATTTCAGTATCATAAATTCTATGAAAATTTGGAGTTCCATCAATCATCTTGTGAAATGATGGTTTATGTTTTTTATCATAATGTTTAGCAAGTTTTAAAACAATATCTTTTAAGTTTTTTTTTGCTGCATTCCTAATAATAAAAGCTTCGCCACTATACATTCTTTTAATTAGTGATTTAATATAAAATTCTTTTTTTTCTTTTAAATTTTTTCTTAAAATATCAAAATTAATTATTGAAACCTTTTTTACATATTTAGGTGGTAGAGACTTAGTTTCAATTTTTTTCCAATAGTCTCTAATTTGATTTGTTGAAATAGACATTATTATTACAAATACGATAATTTTTTATTTGAAATACTATACCTTATCTATTAGTCAACACAAATTTAGTTTATTTGCTGTTGTAAAATAGTAATCTCCTTTAAACTTTAAGAGTTTAAATAATTCGATCCATTCCTTCTCATGCAAAATAGTGGTTCCTAATAAAGACCATTTATTAAATATTACTCTATTTTTTTCATTTGAGTAAGCTCCTAAGGTCACAAATGATTTTTTTGATACTCTTTTAATTTCTTTGATTGTCTTAATTAAATCATAAAAATTGTATCTGTATATAGAGCTAAAACCAATTACGAAATCAAAATAATTATCATTAAATGGAATTTCATAATATTTTGATTTGATAATTTTTGATTTTATTTCTTTTTCAGAATTACGAATCGGGTAAATATGATCTTCAATACCCCAGACTTCTGCATTAGGAAGTAAAATTTTAAAATCTTTCATTATGAAACCTTTTTTGCATCCTAAATCTAAAATTTTTGCATTATTTTTTAGCTTATATTTTTTTATAATCTTAGGTAATATTTTTTGCCACCTTCCGTCGTATTTAAACCCACCATAACCATTATTTCTGTCACCATCATAATATTCTTTAGAAAGTTGCCATGCATAAAACTTATTTCTAACAGACCTCTTAACAATCTTTCTTGATTTAATTGGTTTTTTTGTAAAATATCCTGGATCGAAATATGGCATATTAAAATTTAATAATAGGTCTTAAAATTTTTCCACTAGAAAAATCCTCTATAGCTTTATTGATATTTTTAATTGTAAAATTTTTTTTTGGTAAAATTTTTCTTACATTTTTAATTTGACTAATTAAAATTTTTTCATTTTTTCTGAAATTATTCATTACAACTCCTTTTGATCCCCACGCCCCTGTAAGTGTTTTTCCAAATATAACATCCCAAGTTTTTAAAGATATTTTCTCATTTATTTTTGTGTTTCCAATAATGATAAATTTACCAGAAAACTTTTTACATAAAGAATATGTTTTTTCAATTAAATTTTTTGATCCTGTGCAATCCACAATTAGATCAAATGACTCATAATTATTTTTAATAAAATTATTAATATTCACATTATTTAAACACTCAAATTTCACATTATTTTTATTTTTGAAAATACTTAATCTTTTTTTATTATTATCAATACATACAACATTTTTAATTTTCAAATAGTTTAAAACCATTAATGAAGAGTATCCTAGGCCGCCCATTCCCATTATGAGGACTCTTGATTTTTTATGAATTTTAGCGACATTTAATATTGCGTTTGCAGCTGTTGGTAAAGCACATCCTAGAAGCACAGATTCTCTCAAAAATTTATTTTTTTTATTTAATTTAAAAGCTCTATCTTCGGTTACTACAGAATATTGTTGAAGAGTATTGCAGCCACCAGAATTTATCTTTTTATTTTTATCATAAAAAAAAATAGGTTCTGTTTTCAAATTTTTTTTTTTTTTAATCCAACTAATAACTACATTGTCTCCTTTTTTGAATTTTGAATTAGAAGAACCCATACCTACAACTTCACCTACTCCTTCATGTCCAATGCAGTGAGGTAAGTATTTATCTTTGCCTAAGATACCTGATATTTCGTTTAGTTGAGTATGACAAATTCCAGAATACTTAATTTTTATTAACAAATGACCTTTTTTTAATTCTGGAAAATTTAAATTAAGAATTGATAATTTTTTTTTTTGTTTAACTAAAACAGCTGCAAAATTATTACTATTCATTTTATTTCAATAAATGATTTAAAACAGCATAAAAATTTGCTCTTCCTATTGATTTTGAATGTCCTAGAATATCAACTTTAAGAGCTCCTGCAATATTTCCAATTAAATTTGTAACTGTTTGATCTGAATTAATTGAGTGAAGTAATGAAGTTATAACTAAAAAGACATCTCCTGCACCAATAGTATCTAGTACTTTTTCAGAAATCAATGCAGGCGTAATTAAAGATTTAGAATTTTTGTATGAAAAAGATCCATCACGACCTCTTGTAATAGTTATATTATTACATCTTATTTGTTTTACTATTTGTTCTTTAACAATTTTTTCTATTGGATCATTGTTGTTTGAAGCTGCAAGTCTTAATTCTGGTTCATCAATACAAATAAAATCTGATCTTTGATACTTTGTAATTAGATTAAATCCTAAATTCGCACTATTAGTCTGACAATTGATTGCTAAATATTTAGATTTTTTTGCTAATATTTTATATATTTCGTCATTTATAAATCCGTGGCCATAATCAATTAAAATTACAACGTCATATTTGTTTATATTTTGATTAAGAAATTTTTTTACTCTCTTTAGATTGCTAATTCCGAGTAAGTTATCATCCATATAATACACTTCACTAATTTTTTTTTGATAACCAACATCTACCAATCTTCTTTTTCTTACTGTAACTTTATTTTTTTCAACAAATATTTTTGATGTTATTTTTTTTGAAAAATTTGAAATTTTTGATTTTATATCTTTATCTTTTCCAATTACTGTACATATATCGACATTGCTATTAAATTGAGAAAGATTAGTAGCTGCTGCAAAAACTCCTCCCAAAAAAATATCTGACTTTAAGTATCTGGTCGCTAAAATATTTTCTTTTAAAGGTTTATTAAGTGGCCTAACTGTATCGTATTGGTCAATAATAGCATCACCTATGATTAATACTTTTAATTTCTTAATTTCTTCTAAGCTATCGATAGACTTTTTAAGCAAAGAATATTTATTTTTTTTTGATAAAAATTTGTGCAGTTTACTATCGAATATATATGAATAAGATTTATTAATAATCTCTGTAGAACTTTTAAGAGGAGACTCTGTGTAGACAAGCTTACCACCAATTTTTTTTACAGCTTGAATTTCATTTTGAAGACGAGAAGTTAAATCTTTTTTGTTTTGATAATCTCTTCCTTTAAAATAAAAATCTGGTTTTATGTTTTTAATACTCTCGACAGCATCGGGTGTATAGTTAACTCCTACTGCATCAACCAATTTTAGAGACTCTAATATTTTTGCTCTAAAGTAATGGCTATTAACTGGCCTGTTGGGACCTTTGTGAACAAATTTATCCTCAGTGACTGTAACAAATAAAAAATCACATTTTTTTTTAACTTCTTCAAAATGACTAATATGACCTGCGTGTATAATGTCAAAAACTCCATGACATAGTCCAATCTTCTTTCCACTATTCTTTAATTTTTGTGATAGTTTAGACAAATTTTTTAGACTAAATTTTTCCATTTTTAAATTCTAAATGAGTTTGACTCAGTAAAATCAGTTGTTACACTTGACCCACTTAATATATCTCCTTTATCTGAAGTTAGTAATTCAAATATACCTATAAAATCTTTTGGTTTTGATATCTTTTGTAAAGGTAATTTTGATTTAATATATTTTTTATACACTTTTTTATTTTTTTTCTTAAGTCTTTCAAAAGAATTATTATCATACTCGAAAGCTCCAGGAAGAATACAATGAACAAAAATATTATCTTTTACAAAATATCTAGCTAAGGTTTTTGAATATGATAATAAACTTGCTTTAACTAGAGAATATCCAACTGAAGCTCCTGTTTCTATACTAGCCACCGACCCAATATGAATAATTCTTAATTTTTTATTTCGTAAATTTTTAGAAATTACCTCGTTGTTTATCTCTACTGCAATAGAAACATTAAAATTAAATAATTTAATTAAATTTTTTTGATTTATTAATGGGTTATGCATTCCAAGGCCTCCTCCCATGCAATGAATTATAGAGTCGAATTTCATTTTTTTTATTTTATTTTTAAAAGAATTTAATTGTTTTGTGTTTAATAAATCATATTTAAAACAGTTTTTTTTATTTTTTTCATTTAATGAATTTTTCAATTCTCTTACTTTATTTGAACTCCTTCCAACGGTAACCAAATCATAATTTAATTTGTTAAAATATCTTGATAAGAATAAACCTAAACCTGATGATGCACCTGTTATTAAGAATTTTTTCATCTTTTTATTAATATTATTTTATAATTTTTAAATTCTCTCTAATTTTATTTACCTTTTCTATTCCTATAAAAGGATACATGTTATCAATCATTGATGGCTCAAATGTGCCATCTTTATTCATTTGAGTCTGAACTCTTGGTATTAATTCTTGCATTGGTGGCATTAAAATTTCACATATGGTTGGTTTTTTAGAATTTATTATTTTATTTAAATTTCGACTGAATTTTTTTTCATCATTAAATTTGTATGTTTGAAAACCTAAACTTTTTGAAAGCTTTATAAAATCTGGAAATTTAATTCCACTATTTAAATCAGCACCCACAAATTTTTTAAAGTTTTTTTCTTGCATAAGCTTCATTGTAAGATAACCATTATTATTTAATATAAAAATCTTTGCTGGAATTTTGTAATTTATTATTGTTTGCAACTCCTGAAGGTTGAACATAACTCCTCCATCACCAGTAATACAAATAGGGATTTTTTTTCTATCTGCAAAATAAGTGCCTATAAGACCTGGTAGACCAAACCCCATGGCTGCTATACCAGATGATGTAAAAAGTCTTTGATTTTTCTTAGCTTGAAAAGATTGCATTGTACAAGTAAAACTTGTGCCCATATCGGTTACAATATTCTCATTTCCTTTTAAACTTTTAGATAATAGCTTTATAAAATTGAATGAATTAATATAATTTTTTGTGCTGATATAACTATTATTTTCATCAAAATAATTTTTTAATTTTGTAAGTTTTTTTTGCCAATCAAGTTTAATTATTTGTTTTTTATTTTTTACAAACTTATCAAACTGATTTAAAAATATTTTTAAATCACTTCTAATACTTATTTTTATTTTTAGTCCTCTTTTTTTTATTTCATACTCATCTATATCAATATAAATTTTCTTTGATAAAGGCGAAAAATTCTTCATTTGATAGCCTGTAATTGGAACAGATAACCTTGATCCTAAAATAATCAATAAATCGCATGATTGAATAGCAAAATTTGCAACTCTATTTCCAAACAAACCTGGTCTACCAAAGTAGTACTTGTTATGAGATTCCACAATATCACTTGCATTCCAAGTCGAAAGTATTGGAATTTTTATTTTTTTTATCAAATTTAAAAAGTCTTTTTCGCTGTGAGATATATGAATTCCATTTCCAATTAATATTAAAGGTCGCTTAGATTTAGTCAGCATAGAATAAATCTTATTTAAATTTCCTATTTTTTTTTGTTTAACATTTTTTGATTTAAAATTTTTTATTTTTTTTTTTTTAATAAACTTTTTTGATTGAACATCTAAAGGAATATCAATCCAGACAGGCCCAGGTCTACCATTTTCAGATATCTTTATTGCTTTAATTAATTCATTTTCAATATTTGATTTAGAATTCAATGTAATTGAATATTTTGTTATTGATTTAATCAGATCTAAAATGTTTGCTTCTTGAATTCCTATTTGTCTGGTTTTTGATTTTCCTATCATATCTTTGGACTCAACTTGACCAGAAAAAATTAACATTGGGATTGAGTCAACCCAAGAGCCAATAACACCTGTTATTGCATTAGTTCCACCGGGTCCAGATGTTACAGAGAGAATTGCCGATTTTTTTTTTATCCTACAATATGCTTCAGCTGCCATAGCTGCTGCTTGTTCATGGTGAGTAAACACAAATTTTAATTTTTTTTGTTTTCTAAATGCTTCATTAAGAAACATTGCTCCACCACCAGTTACACCAAATGCTGTGTCATATCCTTTTTCGGTAAGATATTTTGCTATAAAGTCTGAATTATTCATTTTAAAAGTCAACCTATAGTATATAAATTTTAAAAGATCTATAAAAAGCTTAAAAATATTTTTTCTATGTTTAAATTTTATTAAATTAAAAATGAGTGATCATTTAAAATACTATAAAAATATTAAATCAATACCTACAGTAAATTTAGGTGATTTAAATATAAAAATTTTATTTAAACAAAGAGAAAATTTTTATTTTAATCTAGGTATAACAAAGCAAAATTTTCATAAAAAATCTATTTTAGAGTTGTGCTCAGGTTCTGGTTACAATGCTTACTTTTTATATAAATTTTTTAAAGTAAAAAAGATTAAATTAGTTGATAATAATCCTGAATCTATAAAAATATCAAAAAATAATTTATCAAAATTAAAAAATATTAAAATTATAAATAAAAATATTAATAATTTTACATCTTATGAAAAATTTGATTTTGTAATAATAGAAAATGCACTAGATAATTTTTCAAACGAAAAAAAAATTATTAAAAAATTAATAAATTTAACTTCTAAAAAAGGCAATATAATTTTAACACTCGGTGATAATTTTGGAATATTTTCAACTAAGCTTAGATATATTTTTTCACTTATTTTAATTGAACAATCAAAAATTGAAAATTTTGAAGATAAATTATTTTTTTTATCTAAAGTTTTCAAATCTCATTTAAATTATTTATCAAAAAATACAAGAAATGAAAAAAAATGGGTATTAGATAATATTCTTAATTATAATTGGATAAAAAAAAAAGAATATATCAATTATCCAAAGTTAATTAAGCTTATTGAAAATAAAGCTATTATTCAAAATATTTCTCCATCATACTTTAAAAATTTTAAATGGTATAAAAATTTGGATTTTAAAAAAATTAATAAAACATACTTAGATTTTTATCAAAAAGAAAAGCTGAACTTTATAGATTTTGAGACAAAATTTGAAAAAAATATTAATTTAGATAAAAATATTAAAAACATAAATAATTTAATATTCAATATAAAAACTGATAAAAAAATTAATAAAAAAATTATCATGCAGATAGAAAAAGAAATAAAAGAAATTACTTTTAAATTAAATAGTTTAAAAAAAAATAACAAAATATCATTAGCTCTAAATGAATTTAGAAAATTACTAAAACAATTTATATTAAATAAAAAAATAAAACCTGAAACTAAATATTTTAAAAAATTATGGGGCGTTTATAATCAAAATGTTCTCCTCTACAAACCTTAAGATATAATGAAAAAAATTTTAATTTTAGGAAGCAATAGTTTTTCTGCAAGTCATGTTGTAAATTTCTTAGTCAAAAAAAAAATTAAAATATATGGAATTTCACAGTCAAAACTATATCCAAAAAGATTTAATGTTTTATCTAATTCAAATTTTAATAAATACTTTAAGTTTTATAAGCTCAATATAAATAAAGACTTTAAAAAAATTGAAAAACTAATTTTAAAAATAAAACCAAAGATTATAATTGATTTTTTAGGCCAAGGTATGGTGGCTGAAAGTTGGGAATACCCTGAACTAACTTTTAATTCAAATTTAATAGGAAAAATTAGACTGTATGAAATTTTAAGAAAAAATAAATTTTTGAAAAAATATATAAAAATTTCTACACCAGAAGTATTCGGACCAACAACAATAAAAAAAGCTAATTCAATTAAGTATAATCCATCAACACCATATGCACTATCTCACTCGAGTGTTGAAAATTATTTAAGATTACTTAATAAACAATTTAATTTTCCAGTTATTATATCAAGATTTGCAAATTTTTATGGACCATATCAAAAACTTTATAGAGTAATTCCACTTGCAATACATAAAGCTTTTACAAAAGAAAAGTTTTATTTGCACGGTGGTGGAATTTCTAGAAGATCGTTTATATATTCTGATGATTTTTGTGCAGGAATTTATAAAATGATAACTAATGGCAAGATTGGTGAATTTTATCAATTTTCGTCTCAAGAGTATCTATCAATCAAAACAGTTGTATCAAAAATTTATAAAAAGTTTGGCCTCAATCCAGAGGAATTTATTATTAATGTTACTGATAGACCGGGTAAAGATAAAGATTACAAAATTTATGATAAGCAAACTAAAAATAAATTGAAATGGAATAACAGGGTAACATTAGACAAAGGTATCGACAATATTATCAAATGGTATATGAAACATTTTAAAGAATTTGAAAAAAAAGATACAAAATTTGTAATAAAAAGATGAAAAATAATTTTTTAATTAAACAATACATTTCTGACAAAAGAATGAAGATTAAACACAATTATTTGTCTGAACAATTTAAAAACTCAAAAAAAATTTTTAACTATATAAAAAATACAGTTGAGTTTAATGATTTTACTCTTGGTAGATATGTTGAATTGTTCGAAAAAGAATTTTGTAAATATCAAAAATCAAAATATGCAATAGGTGTTGGTTCGGGGACGGATGCAATATTCCTCTCCTTAAAAGCCCTAGGAATTGGTAAAGGAGACGAGGTAATAACACCAACATATT
>MDSZ01000937.1_pt1 | contig 10118 bp, 9 predicted proteins | sample 811201 | NCBI WGS metagenome assembly MDSZ01 (sample SAMN05326647, study PRJNA326480) | marine metagenome | isolation source: seawater | place: Indian Ocean: North | collected 2010 | reverse complement strand
AATCCAAAATGTTTCAAAAATTCATAATCAGTTATCCATGTAACTGGCCTTCCAGGTGTTTCTCTTCTACCATGTGGTTTAATCCATTTCAATTCTAAAAGTGAATCAAGGGTTCCTCTAAAAACCGGCTTACCTCTAATTTTCTCAATTTCAGCTCTAGTAACAGGTTGATGATAAGAGATAATGGCCAAGGTTTCCATAGCTGCACTTGAGAGATTTTTCATTTTTTTTGTTTGTATTGTAAGATAATCTTTCAAATAGTCTGATGTTTTAAAATAGAATCTTTGGTCAACTTTTGTTAGAACGATTCCTCTATCCTTGTAATCAAGAAAAAGTTCTTCCAATATTTTTTCTAAATCATATTTTCCGTATTCAGATAACATTTTTTTTATATCGTTTTTGCTTAAAGGTTCCAATGCAGAAAAAATTAGTGATTCAACATATTTTTTTGCAGTTTTATTGTCCATTTTTCAACTTCACCATAATTTTATCATAATGTTCTCTTTGATTCATAATTATTTGACCTTGAGATACTTTATTCAACGATGCTAATAATAATGAGATAATTGCAGACTTATACTTTTCATCTTTATTTTTAATTTTAGGTAAAAAATTAAATAAAAAAGACCAATCTTTATTTTCACTTTGAAATAATTTTTCTAACCATTTTAATCCATCTTCAACTGAATAAAGATTGGAGTCTTCAGAAAGAACTTTTATAGATTTTTTTTTATTATTAAGTTCAGAGTACTTTAATATTAAATCATGTAACGTTATTTTTGGAACAATTTTGCTACTTATTGTAAATTCATTACGTATATTAATCGAATGAAAATCTTTTCCATCTTGTGGCAAGTCGAATATCTTCTTTGCAAGTTTTTTTATTGCATCATAATGAATTAAACGATTTGTTAGATCTTCTTCAATAATTTCAGAATCATCATTTTCATCTTGAGGGAGTAATAACTTTGATTTTAAATATGCAAGTAAAGAAGCCATAACAAGATAATCAGCTGAAAGCTTAATTTGATTTAAGTTTGTATCAATAAAGTCTAAATATTGATTTGCAAGCTCTAGAATAGATATTTGTTTTATATCAACTTTTTGTTTTTTGGAGAGTTCTAGCAGTAAATCTAATGGTCCTTCAAAGCCACTTATATTTAAATTTAATTTCATATATTTATAATATTTTCTTTGGAAAGTTCCTCTTTTATTTTTTCTATGCTAATATCTTTCCGTTCAAGTTTAACTATATCATTAGAAAAGTTTTCGTAATATTTTTTTTTTATCGGTAATACTAATGGATATATTCTTTTCATTTCCTTTATTTTTCCGTTACAATGTAATATGACATCACATCCTGCGTTTAATGAATTTTTGACTATTTGCTCTAGGTTATCCTGTAAACCTTTCATAGCTATATCGTCGGTCAATATTAGGCCATTAAATTCATGGTAATTTCTTAATAAACTGTTTATTTTTTTTGAATAAGTAGCAATTTCGCTGTCAACTTTTGTATAAAAAATATGTGCTAACATTACTAGTGATTGGGTTTTCAAAGATGAAAAAGGTATTAAATCTGTTTTTTTAAGTATGTTTAAATTGGTATCAACTTCAGAAACATTTAAATGAGTATCAATCTTTGATCTTCCATGACCTGGATAATGTTTTAAAACCGGCAGAATACCAGAGTCTCTTAATCCCTCGCAATACTTTTTAACTAATTCATTGGCAATTTCAGGGCTGTCACTAAAAGATCTATCACCAATGACTTTATGGGCATTTGTAAATAATAAGTCACAGACTGGGGAAAAATTTACGTCTACACCAATTTTTTTTAATTCCCAACCAATAAGATAAGATGTCAGATAACTCAATCTTTTTGCTTTAGTATCACTTTCTTTAAATATCGTCCCAAAAACTCTCTGGGGTGGAAAATGGGTAAATTCTTTGTTATCGAATCTTTGAACTCGACCGCCTTCTTGATCTACAAAGATCAAAGAGTTTTTATTTGATGTAATATTTTTTAACTGATTAATTAAATCTTCTAATTGTTTAACATTTTTGAAGTTTCTCTTGAACAAGACGAAGCCTAAAGGATTAGTTTCTCTAAAAAAAGATTTTTCTTCATTACTTAAATTTAAACCTGAAACTGAAAAAATTATTCCATCTGGATTTTTCATCTATTATTCTTTAATTATAATGCAATTAATTTTAATTTTTTTTAAAGTATCACAATGAGAACTTGCTTTTTCATAAGAAAAAAAATTTGAAGAAATAACTCTAAAATAAATTTGGTCATTTTTAAGTTTTATTTTTTTGATATCCAAATCAATTTTATTTTTTTTAAAAAAATTATTTTGAAGAAACTTTTTTGATATTTTTTTACTCTTTTCCTCATCCTGAAATGAAGCTAATTGGAGTCGATAGATTTTTTTTGTATCATCTACCAAACTGTTATCTTTATCTACATTTGCTAGTTCTTTGTCGATTATATCTTCAATTTTTTTTGGCTTTTCTAAAATCTTGTAAACTGAGTCACTTTTAGTCCCAGTTTTATTTTCAATTTTTTTTACCAAAGGAAATCTATTCTCTAGGACTATCATATTATTGTTTGGCACAATTGAAACATAAGATAACACTATCAAAGCAAATAATATAATGTAACTTATTATTACTAAAGAAATTTTTAAACTAAGACTTTTCATCACATATTTTCTGGGCAATCAATTTTAAGGATATCTAAACCTTTTTTTATTACAGATTTGACAGCTAATACCAAAAGAAGTCTAGATTTGGAAACCGCCAAATCTTCTTTAATTATAATTCTTTTTGTGTCATCAATATTTCCAAGACTCCAATAATTATGAAAAGTTTTAGCTAAGTCGTAAAGAAAGTTTGATATTCTGTGTGGTTCATAGTTTTGGGCAGAACATTTAATTACATTATAAAAATTGCATACTTGTTTAATTATTTGTTTTTCCTCATTTAATTTTAAATCAATCAAATTTTTGATAATTTTTGAGCTAAAGATAAATTCATCTCCAAGCTTTTCTTTAGCAATTGCAATAATGGATGAACATCTTGCATAAGCATATTGTATATAAAATACTGGATTATCTTTATTTTTTTGCAAAAAAACATCTAAATCAAAGTCAATTTTTTTATCCGCATTTCTCGATATCATAGTAAATCTTATGGCGTCAGTGCCAACTTCTTTTAACACTTCTCGCATAGTAATATATGTCCCTGCTCTTTTTGACATTTTCATTTTTTTATTATTTTGTAATAAATTAACTAGCGCTGTAAGTTTAATTTGAATATTAATTTCTTTTTTATTAATAGCCTTTAATGCATTTGTTAATCTTTTAACGTAACCAAAATGATCTACGCCCCAGATATTTACTAAAATATCAAAATTTCGTTCTACCTTGTTCTGATGATAAATAATATCTGACATAAAATATGTTAAATTTCCATTAGGTTTAATTAATGCCCTATCGGCATCATCTCCAAATTTTTTTGAACAAAAAAGGAGTTGTTCTTTTTTGTCCCATTTTTGATCCTGAATATTTTTTGGTTTTTCTTGAAAACCATAATATGCAATTTTCATATCGAGTAATTTTTTTTTCAAACTATTGACACTTCGAGTGGAGGATAACTTTTTTTCTGAAACAAAATTTTTGTGATTTACTTTTAAATTTTTTAAATCTTCTTTAATGTCACGTAAAATTTTTTCAATTACCTCTTTTTTTAAATTATCTGTCTTTGAATTGTTGGCTAAAAAAAACTTTGCAATTTTTTTTAAATAATCACCTGGGTACAATGATTCAGGTATCTCACCATCAAAATTACAATTATTTTTTAGATAGAAATTGATAGTATTTAATAATTTATTTATTTGCTCTCCAGCGTCATTAATATAATATTCATCTGTTACTTTATGACCAACTTCTCTCAAAATTGAAGATAATGTATCACCTAAAACAGCGCCTCTTGCATGACCGATATGCATTAGGCCTGTGGGATTTGCAGACACATATTCAAGACATATTTTTTTACTTTTAATTCTATAATTAAATTTTGCTTTTGTATTTAGATACTCAGCTAATTGCTTTTGCCAAAAAGAATTATAAAAAAAAATATTTATAAAACCTGGATTAATAATATCAACTTTTTTAATTTGATTGTCTTGTTGAAGATCAAAAGCGATCTTTTCAGCTAGCTCCATAGGAGAAATCTTTAAAAATTTGCATCCAATCATTGCAATATTTGTTGATAAATCACCGAAGTCTTTTTTTGGAGATATATCAATAGAAAAGTCAATATTATCAACGTTAGAAACATCAACTTTTCTCTCAAAAGTAATCTTTTCTAAAATTGAATATAATTTTTTTTTTAAAGAATCTACATATAACATTTAAAAATTATAAAGATCAAAAAATTTTTTGTGAATATTAATAGCATACTTATCTGTCATTCCAGAGATATAATCACAAACTACAATATGTTTACCCTCATTATTTTTAAAGTTAAACCATTTTTTTGGAAGTAAATCTGGTTCTTTAACATATAAATCATATAAATCTGAAATAATTCTTTTTGCCTTTATTGTCATTGTTCTGATTTTTGGGTGCATATACATTCTTTTTTTTAGGAATTTTTTTAAAGCTAATTCCTCTGTTGCCATACCTTTACTAAAACAAACTAAACATTTACCAAGTAAAATAACATCAGTCGCTGATGATACATTATACTTTCTTAAATTTAACTTTGTATTTTTAATTAAATCATCCACCATCAACTTTATTAACTTTCTCACAAGTTCATATTTTAATCTACTTAAGTCATTTTTTTTAAGTTTTATCGTTTTTAAAGCTTTTTTTACAATATTCAATTGTTCTAACTCTTCGATTTCAAAAAAATTAGCATACAAGCCGTCATCAATATCATTATTGTTGTAAGCTATGTCATCACAAATTGAAGCTATTTGAGCCTCAAATGACCCAAATGTTTTTAAATTACCACCAAAGAAATTTAAAAATTTTTTTACATGATTTGGGATCTTTTTTTTTACAGGACCATTATGTTTTAAAATTCCATCTAATGTTTCAAAAGTTAGATTTAATCCATCAAATCCAATATATTTTTTTTCAAGTACAGTTAATATTTTTAGTGCCTGAAAATTATGATCAAAACCCCCATATTTACTCATTTTTTTATTTAGTACTTCCTCACCGGCATGTCCAAATGGTGTATGACCCAAGTCATGAGATAATGAAATAGATTCAGCTAAATCATCATTAACGTTAAATACTTTCGAGATTGATCTAGCCAATTGAGACACTTCTATACTATGAGATAATCTTGTTCTGTAATAATCTTCCTCATTATTCACAAAAACCTGTGTTTTATATTTAAGCCTTCTAAATGCTGAACTGTGAATAATTCTATCTCTATCTCTCATAAAACAAGAGCGATTGATATCTTCTTTTTCTGAAAACATTCGTCCTTTTGAGTTTTGAAAATCAGATGAAAAGATTGAATAATCTGTCATAATATATAATATATATTTAATACGAAATAAAGAATAGTATAATGTTCGATGTATCAGATAAAGCCTTAGAAAGAATCGAGAGCGTTTGCAGTAAAAAAACCGATGATAAATACTTCCGGATTTCAGTCAACGGAGGTGGTTGTCAAGGGTTTTCATATAGCTTTGGTTTCGATAGCATTATTAAAGAAGACGATAAAGTCTTAGATTATAAAAAAGTTAAAGTTCTGATTGACAAAACCTCTCTAAGTTTTGTTGAGGGGTCTAAACTAGACTTTGTTGAAGACATGATAGGCTCATATTTTAAAATCACAAACCCTAATGCAACGTCAACCTGTGGCTGTGGAACATCATTCTCTGTATAATTGAGTATGAAAATTTGTTCATGGAATATTAACTCTATAAGAGTAAGGGTTAATGCTCTAGAAATACTTATAGGAAAATACAGTCCAGATATTATTCTTCTGCAAGAAATTAAATGTGAAGACCATCAATTTTCTGATTTTTTTCAAAACTCGGAATATAATATGGTTGTTAGAGGACAAAAAGGTAGGCATGGAGTAGCCACACTAGTAAATAAAAAAATAGATTTTAAAAGAATTAAGGTCGATTCAAAAATTTTGAATGAAGAGGCTAGAATTTGCGGTATTTCTCTAAATAAACTTTCAATTTTCAATGTTTATGTACCTAATGGTAACCCAGTGGAATTTGTTGAAAAATATAGGTTCAAATTACAATGGCTTGAGGAATTATCAAGAATGGTTAAAAATTATATTTCAAATTATAAGAATCTTATTATTGCAGGAGATTTTAATGTTTTGGAACATAAAAATGATGTCCAAGATTTTAAGAATTGGGATTCTGATGCATTAGGAAAAATTGAAACAAGAAAATTATTTAGAAAAATTTTATCTAAAGGTTTGCATAATGTTGTAAGAGTTTTTGATGAACCAGGAAAAAATTATTCATTTTGGGATTATCAAAAAGCTTGTTGGGAAAGAAATTATGGACTTTTAATTGATCATTTTTTAGTATCTCCGATGGTTTTGCAAAATACCAGTAATATATCATTCAAAAAAGAATTCAGGAATTTGGAAAAACCTTCAGATCATATTCCGGTTATGATTAATTTAGAGACTTAGTTAAATATCTGAATACATTTTTTTTTCTTTCCTTGCACCAGGATGTGTTACTGCTCCATAACGAGCCGAACCAACACTCTGTGAAAACTTCCACAATGCTCCTGAAGTAAAATCATTTTCTTTTATCTCCAATTTTTTCTTTCTTAATTTTAATTCGTCGTTTGAGATTAATAATTCTATTAATCCTTTTTCTCCATCTAAAATAATCTCATCACCATCCTCAACCAAGGCGATTGGTCCCAACACTGCAGCCTCTGGACTTACATGACCAACACAAAAGCCCCTCGTTGCCCCAGAAAATCTTCCATCAGTAATTAATGCAACTTTATCCCCCATTCCTTGACCATATATTGCTGCAGTAGTAGCAAGCATCTCTCTCATTCCTGGTCCACCTTTTGGTCCTTCATATCTGATAACTATCACGTCCCCTTCTTTATATTTTTTTTCACTGACTGCTTTAAATGCATTCTCCTCACAATCAAAGCATCTTGCTTTACCTTTAAAAAATTTTGACTTCATTCCTGCAACTTTTACAATTGCGCCGTCCGGAGCTAAATTCCCTCTTAACCCAATTACACCTCCTGTGGGTGATATTGGTTTATCAACTGGAAAAACTATTTTTTGTGAATTATAGTCAACTACTATATTCTCTAAATTTTCTTTAATCGTTTTCCCATTTACTGTCAGACAATCTTCATAAAAATATCCACCATCAAGAAGAGCCTTCATTATTATTGGTACCCCGCCTATCTCATAAAGATCTTTAGCCAAATATTTTCCTCCAGGTTTAAGATCAACAATATAGGGAGTTTCTTTAAATATTTTTGCAACGTCCATTAAATCAAACTCAATACCTATTTCATTAGCTAATGCTGGGAGATGCAGAGCTGCGTTGGTTGATCCACCGCTGCACGCAACAACTCTTGCAGCATTTATCAAAGATTTTCTGTTCACTATTTCTCTGGGTTTAATTTGCATCTCTATTAATTTCATTACAGAAATACCAGAATGATAAGCATATTCATCCCTTGATTCGTATGGAGCTGGTGTTGATGAGGAGCCAGGAATAGCTAACCCGATTGCTTCTGCTACACACGCCATTGTATTAGCGGTAAATTGACCGCCACAGGATACTGCAGATGGACAAGCAACTTTCTCTAGAGCACAAAGTTCTTTTTCTGAAATCTTTTTTGCATCATATTCTCCAACAGCTTCAAATACGTCCTGAACAGTTACATCTTTATTTTTATATTTACCTGGAAGAATTGAACCACCATATAAAAATACTGAAGGGACGTTTAATCTTAACATTGCCATCATTAACCCTGGTAAAGATTTATCGCAACCGGCAATTCCTACCAGTCCATCATAACAATGGCCTCTCATTGCTACCTCAACTGAGTCTGCTATTATCTCTCTAGATACTAGAGAAGACTTCATTCCTTCATGTCCCATTGCAATTCCATCAGTCACTGTTATTGTCGTGAATTCTCTCGGAGTACCCTTGCTATCTTTTACCCCTTTTTTAGCTGCTTGGGCTTGTCTAGAAAGAGAAATATTACATGGTGCAGATTCATTCCAACAAGTTGCGACGCCAACAAATGGTTGATTTATTTCTTTCTCAGTAAGTCCCATTGCATAATAATACGATCTGTGAGGTGAACTTTTGGCACCTAAAGTCACGTGCCTACTAGGTAAACGAGATTTATCTATCATCTCAAATATTCCTTTCAATCAAAAGTTTATTGAAGAAAACTCCAAATTTTTCAGAGTTTTCATAAAAACCGAAATGTCCACAATCATATAACTTATATCTAATTGAACCAAATAAAAATTCAGAAAAATATAATTTTGATTTAGATCCATACAGATATATTTTTTTAGAAAAAAAAATTCTAAAAAAATTTAATAATTTTAAGGATTTAGTCAATAATACTGCTTCACCAGAGATATTATAAAAAGCATCAGATGAAGTTTTTTTTAAGGATTTGGACCATTTTTTTAAAGCTTTATTATCAGAGGATTCGCATAAATTAATTAATTTTTTAAATTTTTCATTAAACTCACTTCTTTTATAAAGACTGGTTTTTTTTGTAACCGTTAAAGTGTCATAATCTGTTAAATTACCTTCATAATTAATAAATTTTTTAAACAATCCTTTTTTTAAATATTTTTTAGCGAGTAAGATTGGGATAATACCGCCAACTGAATGTGAAAAAAAAGTAACTCCTTTCATGTTATTTTTTTTTATTAATAGAAAAATATTTTTTGTAAAATGGTTAAGACTGAATTTTGACTTATTAAAGTCACAATTATGACCTGGAAGTTCTGGAATCAAAAGCTGGTATTTTTTTTTTCTTAAGGATTTAAAAAGAAATATAAAATCGTCACTACAACAACCAATTCCATAAAAAAAAAAGATAGTATTATTTTGTTGAAATTTTTTCTTGTTTGATATTAGTGTGACGTCATTAAATTTAATTTTATACATTTTTTTCTTTGAAGATTATTTTTTTAGAAGAGCGAGATTTTTTAAAGCATCTTTAAGCTTAGCCCTATTTTCATTAACAACATTGATTGGTGCTTTATCAATGAAATTTTTGTTTTTTAACTTTTTTTCAAAAAATTTTACTTCTTTCTCATAAAATTTTATTTTTTTTTCCCTTTCGCCGACATTTTTTTTTTCTATATTCTCATAGTTTATTGCAAATTTTAAACCTGAAGAAACAAAATTTAAGTCACCTTTATAATTAACTAAATAATAAGGACTATTAATTTTAAAAAATAATTTAATTAAGTTTTCATTATCATCAATCCATTTAATTCTGCTTTTGTTAATTATAATCAGATCAAATTTAGTATTGTTAAGATTTCGTAATTCAGATCTCAGGTTTCTTATTAATTCAATAATTTTTTTAAATTCAGTTGATCTCTTTTTCAAAAATTTTACATTGTTTTTTATGATAAATTTTTCAGAAAATAAACTTGATTTCACATAATTTAAGTCCTTGGATATCTTTTCAGAAACAAATGGAATGACAGGGTTTATAAGATTTAACACCAGTTTAAATACATAACTAAAATTATTTGAAATTTCGTGAAAATTTTTTTTTTCTTTCAAATAAACTTTTGATAATTCTATATAAACATCGCAAAAATCATCCCAAATAAAACGATATAGCTCCTGTACTAGCAGGTTAAACTTAAAATTTTCGAGATGTTTTATAACTTTAATTTGCGTTTCATTATATCTCTGTAATATCCAATCATTAATTGGAAGTTTATTTTTTTTAAAATCATAATTTTTGCTTAAGGAAAATTTATTAAACTGAGAGAATCTTGCTACATTCCAAAGTTTTGTTATAAAATTTCTACTGTTCTCCACTAATTTATTTGATAACTTTATATCTCTTCCTTGTGTT
>MDSZ01182334.1_pt1 | contig 10119 bp, 11 predicted proteins | sample 811201 | NCBI WGS metagenome assembly MDSZ01 (sample SAMN05326647, study PRJNA326480) | marine metagenome | isolation source: seawater | place: Indian Ocean: North | collected 2010 | reverse complement strand
TCATTTCCTATACAAGGAATTCCAAAATAAGCACAATTTAAACTAAATGTACCTGCTGCTACAGTAGGCATCAAATGTACTGCATATTTAAATGTTGATAATGTTTTCATCCAATCTATCCAAGTTAATCTTGGTAAATGATTTAAATCTGGTATTTGGTCTTCATTTTTTCTTTTAGCATGGGATTCTTGAGCCCATTTTTCTACTTTAAATTCATCCGCTACTAAATAACTTTGAAAACCACCATACCAACGGGCAAAATTACCCCCTATAATAACTTTTTCTTCAGGATTTGGTTTAAAATCCTTAATTGATTCTTCAATAAGAAGAGTAGGTATTATATTTATTTGTTTATTAGGAAATAACCCTTTATAAAATTTAGTATCATGTTCGTTATGAGCAAATATACTATCACATTCTGCTAATAAGTTATAGAAATTAAATTGATCTATAATTTCATAATCATTAAACCACCAATGGGGGCCTTCTTGAATATAATGTATTTTTTTATTATTGGATTTTAATACTTGAATTATATTAGAATTCAATAATGAAGAAAAAGGATTTTGACGATTATTTATTACACTCCCATCAGCACATAAATTTACTTTTCCTTTAGGGAAAATTATAAATACATGGTCATAGTTTTTTAACTGGTCAAATTTTAATATGTTAAAATGATCTGCGTTCAAAGCATACATCCATGCAAGATCTGTTCTCAAGTTGGGATGATTAGAAGGAATTTTACCTTCCATATGTGGTGTTTCTGATAAGAATGCAATTTTACCCATTTACTTGTTCATTTATCCATTTGAATGTTTCTTGTATTCCTTTATAAAGAGGTTGTGTTGGTTCCCAATTTATTTTTTCTTTATAAAGTCTATTATCAGAATTTCTTCCTTTAACCCCTAAAGGTACTTCAAATCCATATTTATCAAAAAATTTCTTTCCTTTTAAATTATTAATTTTTATATTTTTGTTTGAAATGTCAATAGCCATCTGAGCTAATTGATTTATAGTAACCATTTCTTCAGATCCTATATTAACAGGTCCTTGAAATTTATCTTGTCTCATAAATCTTAATACAGCTTCTAAACATTCATCGATATATAAAAAAGATCTTGTTTGTTCACCATCTCCCCAGACCTCAACAGATTCTCCTTTTTTTGCTTGAGCTACTTTTCTACACATTGCTGCTGGTGCTTTTTCCTTCCCTCCATCCCAAGTTCCTTCAGGACCAAATATGTTATGAAACCTTGCTATTCTAACATCCAACCCATGATTTCTTGCAAATGCTAAAAACATTCTTTCACTAAATAATTTTTCCCAACCATATTCAGAATCAGGAGCTGCGGGGTAAGCAGAAGATTCTTCACAATTTGGATTATTAGGATCTAACTGATTATGTTCAGGATATATACAAGCAGAAGAAGAATAAAATACCTTTTTAACTTTTTTTCTAACTGCTTCTTGTGCTACATTTAAATTTATAAGAGCAGAATTATGCATAACATCAGCATCATTATTTCCTGTAAATATATAACCAGCTCCCCCCATATCAGCAGCTAATTGGTATAATTCATCAATATCGGGTTCTATAATTTCTGATACTAAATCTGGATTTCTTAAATCTCCTATTATAAATAAATCTGCTTCCGATCTAGAAAATTCGGGTTTTTTAAGATCTACACCCGTAACGTGGAAGTTTTCTTTTTTTAATCTTTTTACCATGTGACTTCCTATAAAACCACCTGCTCCTAATACTATAGCTTTTTTCATAATTTTATCTATTTAATAAAGTAATAAATTTTCGTGTGTGTTTGTATTTTGTGTATTATTATAAAAATCTAATATATGGTTTTTATCAACCTCTTCAACTAAATCACTACCAAGATGATATTTTTTAATTTTATATTTACATTCATCAATAGTCTCGAGTATACTATCTACAGATGCCCCCCGTTGGTTATACCCCCAAGGCCAGAATTCTAAAAATATAATTGGTTTAAATTTTTTTATAACTTCTTTACCACCTTCAATAATTTCTGGTTCACATCCTTGTGTGTCTATTTTAATAAAATCTAATTGCTCACTGTCCTTAAAGATTTCATCAAGTGTTGTAGTTTGTACTTCATAAATATCAGAAGGTCTAAAATCAGAAGACCCATATATTCGGGTGTCCCCAGAATTTTCCCAATTAACATGTACATTTTCTTGTCCTACTTTATTAGAAAGAGCTTTACTAATTACATTTATATTAGTTAGATTAAACTTTTCAATATTCTGTAATAGAAGATCTAAATTGTCTTTAGCGGGTTCAAAAGCGTATATAGTACTTTCGGGATTGTAAGTAGCATAATTAATTGTGTGCATTCCTATATTTGCCCCAATATCACAAATTATTTTACACTTCTTTTCTTTTATAATATTTAGCAGCGATTGTAATTCTAAATTATTAGTTAAATTATTTTGTGTTATTTGTTGTGACATTAAGTCATTTCTTGCATGTACAATTAAATCATTTATTATATTCATGTTGTCTTATTTTATTTATTATTTCAGTATAGGATAATTTATCTGACTGTAAGTAGTTAAATTCCTTAGGATTAATATATTTTGGGTTTATTACCCAATCTTCAAAATATTCATTATTTTGGTACCAAACATCACTACATAATATATGATATCCTTTATTGATTAATATTTCTCTCATTTGTTCTCTTACAGGTAAATTTTCTTCTTTTCCATACCAATCATGTTCTATAGTCATTGCTTTAAAAATATAATCACTATCCATAATATTTTTTAAAGCTGTAAGAGTATGGGGTATATCTATATCTAATGAAAGATAATCAATTATTTTAGGCATATTACATGATGTAAATAACCATTTATAATCCACAGTAAGAGCATCATAATTAAAATAAGATGCAGTTCGTTGAGAAAAATCATGTTGTGCAATATCCAAACAAACTCCTTTCCATCCTAAATTTTCCAAATAAAAACTATTGTTATTTTGGGAAGGATGCCAACACCCAATATCAACAAATGATCCTTCGGTCTTATGTTTAAATAAATGAGCTATAAATTCATCTTGTCCTGCTTGTGAGAAGTATTTATTATTTTCCATACATTTTTGATGTTCCTTGTTTATATAATTTTTGTAATTTTCCTGTTTTTACCATTTCATTAATATTCTCGTCAATTGCTTGTATTAAATCTGTTCTCATTGAATTCGTGACATTAGTTACCCGTGTAGCATCTGCTATTTGTTTATCACTAGCTTTGGGGTCTCTTTTTATATCTTCTGCCATCCAAATTCTTATATTTGCTATTGTAAGCTTATCAATTAAATTTCCTATAGTTTCTGTCATATTATTATTATTTATAATGTTCTATCATTTCGTCAATAAGTGATTCAAAAGTATAATCTGGTTTCCAACCTATTTCAGTTTTTAATTTAGTACAATCACCTTTTAAATGTTTTGTTTCTTCAGGTCTATAAAATCTAGGATCTTTTGTTACATAATCTTTATAATTTAAACCTAATTTATTAAAAACATATTCGCATAAATACTTAACTGAATGGGTAGTTCCAGTAGCACATACATAATCTCCAGGAGTTTTATGTTGTAATATCATCCACATTGCTTTTACATAATCCTTAGCATGGCCCCAATCTCTTGAAGCTGTTAAATTTCCCATAGGAAGTGTATTTTCTAATCCTTTAGATATTTTAACAGCTTCTCTAACCACTTTACTTGTAACAAATTCTTCTCCTCTTCTAGGAGATTCGTGGTTAAAAAATACACCATTACTAATAAACATGTTATAAGAATTCCTATAATTTATGCATATATTATAGCAAAAAACCTTACCACAAGCATAAGGATTAGCTGGTTTTAATGGTGTAGTTTCTCTTTGAAACCCATCTTCATCAATTGAATTACCAAACATTTCAGAAGTACCTGCTTGATACATCCTTGCATGAGGTGCATAATTTCTCATTGCCTCTAAAAGATTAAGAGTTCCTAAAGCTACAATATTTGTTGTAAGAATAGGATTTTCGTAACTCACACTTACATGGCTTTGGGCGGCCAAATTATAAATTTCATGGGGGTTGGATCTAATAATAGCAGATTGTAATGAAGCTAAATCAGTAAGATCACCATATATTAATTCAATGTCATCTTTTATATGATTTATTCTTGAAAAATTAGCCTCTGCCACAGAATGCCTTCTTATAATTCCATATACTTTATACCCTTTTTCAAGTAATAATTCTGCTAAATAGGACCCATCTTGTCCTGTAATTCCTGTAATTAATGCTCTTTTTTTCATTTTAAAATCCATTTGATGTTAAACTTGTGTAATAATTCCATTTATTACAAAATAATTCTTTATGAATGTAATCTGGATTAGGACTAGAATAATCAGCACCAATTCCATTTGTTCTTTCATATATATTTACATTTTCAATTTTTAGTTTTGCTAATATTAGTGTTAAACTAGTATCTACAGTGTGTATTTCTGTTGCGTTTTCTAATATACCCATCCAATCAAAAATTCTATCCCAACCTAATAATTCCATATTTATAGTTTTAAGATTATTTTTAGGTATAATTGAATTATTAGAAATAGTATCGGGAGGAGTTGCAAATGTTTTATTTACTACATTATATTTTTCATTTAAATCGATATTTAAGTGATCTATCAATTTTTGTTCTCTTTCTTTGTTTCTAATAATCTCAAAATAATCTAACCAGTTATCAGGAGTAAGTTCACAATAATCATATTTAGCATATAAAAATGATTTAGAGGGAAATGTAGGTATAGCTCTAGTAGCATGGGTTAATGGTAAGTATAAAAATTCATTATTTTGAATGAATTCAATTTTATCTTGTAAAAAAATATCTTTATGAGGAAAGTCATCTTTAACATTGTAAAAAGTTATACCTGGAGTTTTGATATATTCAGTAATGAAATTATAATAATCAACTACAGGCCAAATGACTTCATACCCTAAGTCAACCAAATGACACGCTATTTTTTGACATAATAGTATATCACCTAATCCTGCTGGTTGATTTATTAAACATAAAGGTTTATTCTTTCCCATATATTTCAAATTTAGGACAAGGAACAATAAATTTTCCTCCTCTACTTAAAAATTCATCTTCTCTTTCAATAAATTCTTTTATAAAATGCCACGGTAATACTAACATATAATCTGGGTTCATAGCTCTTACTTCTTCTTCAGAAAGAATAGGAATATTTGTACCTATAGTTTTAAGTCCAAATTTATATGGTGATCTTTCAGCTATTGCATCTATTGTATTTTCATCTAAACCAAACCATTGTAAAAGAGTATTTCCTTTTGTAGATGCTCCATACCCACATATTACTTTTCCTTTAGATTTTTCTTTTTTAATAAAATTTAAAGTTTCTTCTTTTAAGTTAGTAATATCTTGGTTAAATTTTTCCCAAACTTCTGGTTTACTTATATCTATATTATTATTTTCATGATTAAGTAATGAAGCAACTCTAAAATTACAAACATCTCTTAAGGGTCCTGTTGCGAATGAAGTTTCTTTTGCAATATTTTTTTGTATATAAACTCTTATACTCCCCCCATTAGTATCATTTAAACTAGCATCTACTATTTTTAAACCATGAATTTCAAATAATTTTTTAAGACTATTTAAAGAATGGTAATAAATATGTTCATGACAAATATTATCAAATGCTAATTGTTGTATCATTAAAGGAGTATAAGATAATTGTATAACCCAAACACCATCATCATCTAATACTGAGTTAATATCTTTAATAAAAGGATGTGGATCATCTAAATCATAAAACATAGCAATTGTAGTGATTACTTTTGCTTTTTGTTCACCATATCCTGTAAGTTGGTAGTTTTTTTCACTAAAAAATGATTGTACTACTTTATGTGCTAGTTTTGAAGATTCATTATAATAAGAATCATCTGCGGGGTCAATTCCTAATTTTATAAAAGTATCAGGAATAAATTTAAACATTGTTCCATCATTACATGCAATATCTAACCAAATATCTCCTTTGTTATGTTTTATTCTATTGTTAACTTCGTATGCTATTTCTTTTAATTGGTTTGTCATTGATGTATTTGTACCTGATCTATACCAATACTGTCCCCACATCAATTCAGGAGGTGCTACTTCACTTAAGCGTGCTGCTCCTATATCAGAATCAAGTTCAACATCTAAACTATATTTTTTTCTTCCTTTATAATCTTTATCAGTTTTAATAAAATCCGAAACATAATGGCTATTTAGTTTTAATAATTTTTTTGACATTGTTGTTTATTTTCTTTTTGCATTATACCATTCTTCTACATTAAAATCAGGAACTCTATTATCTTTTTCAAATCCTTCTTCCCATGTTTCAATTTCTGGATCAAAAACACATCCGGCGGCTGCTGGTAATAATACACCTTTATAATTTATGCGTTTACCCTCACCGTAAATAAAATCTTTTACTAAGCCACTATTATAATTAAAGTCTTCTCCATGAACTAAACATTTTCCTTTTATTAATGGCCATACTTTATCTCTTAAAAATTGTTGATCTGGTCCTTTACGTGTTGGTGGTAAATCATTATGGTATTGAGCAATTTCTTCTAACATGTTAAATTTTAATTCTGATTTAACAGCTCCCCATAATCCCCCCATTATTTCTATATTATGAGAAGATACAGCTCTCATTAAATGAAAGGGTAATTTGCTGTCTATCCATTCATCCATGCATGCCTTATCATTTTTACTTAATCTACAATCTAAATCTCTTATTATATATCTTTCAACAGATTCATCATCATGGACATAAAACCTCCAATATAACCCACCCCAAGAATACTGATTTTCCTCGATTAAAATTAATTCAACATTTGGGGCATCTTTAAGTATATTTATTACTTCTGGGGGCACTGTATTATTATAGTAAATTCTCATTATCCAACCGGGAAATTCTGTAGTTACTAAATTAGCATTGTGTATAGCCCCATGAGTATATTTAGGGTCATCTCCCCATAAACTGTAACTTATTATTTTTTTTAACATTCTTTTTGTGTTCTTACTAAATATTCATAAATAGGAGTTTCGATATATTCTTCGGTTTTTAAAAATTTTAAAATATTTTGGGAATACCATCTATCTTCTCCATTATTAATTTCAGGAAATCCAACTTCTAAAGCATATTCTCTTTTTACGGGATTAAGATGATTAGGATTTCTATAATAATTTTTTAAATTAGGATTTTCTTTATTAGGTTCATCCCACCATTTATCATATTTAAGAGAATGATAAGTTAATCCTCTTAAAACTCCATCTTCCTTATGTAAAAGATGAATACCAATAGTATCAGGATTTTTTTTAGTTGCTTTTAAAATATTACTAACATAATCATTAGAAACTATATCATCATCATCTACAAAACATATATAGTCTCCTATTGCTTTATTCAGGAGTTCATTTCTTTTAGTACCTATACTTTTTTCACCATCATCTATATTATAAAGTACTTCAACATCGTCATTTAATTGAGGTTTTAAAATATTATTTAATTTTTCTAAATAATGTTTTCTTCTATTAAGGGATAAAATTAAAATAGATAATTTTTTATCCTCAGAAATAGATACTTTATCCCATTTTATAGGTTGGTGTGATTCAAAACCTTCTATATATTGTTCGTATAATCTTGGTTTTTCTTCTTGTTCTCTTATGTTTGTACTTTTATTACTTACGCTATCCGGGCTTTCAAAAAATAAACATAAAATTTCAGGTATTAATTTAAATTTTGAACCATTTATAGCCATTCTAATCCACATTTCCCAATCAGCAATTGAAGGGTAATTTTCAAAATCAAAATAACCTATTCTATCGTGAATTTCTCTTCGCCATAAAGGATCAGGTCCACACATGCAACATTGATGTACATATTTATGAGCTTCATCAGGGTATGCTTCTACAGTTTTATTTTCATAATTAAAATTCTCAAAAGATTCATTAATATCTGTTGATACAGTATAATAATTATAAACTAAATCTAATTCTGGGTTTTGTTCTAATAAATTGACTTTTAATTCTATATTATTATCAAATCTAATATCATCTATATTCCAATTAGTTACATATTTTCCTGTTGCATTTGTTATACCTAAATTCCAGGCATTATACATTCCTTTTCCTTGATCATCTAATATAAATTTTACATTATTATATTGTTTTAAATTTTCAAACGCAGAATGCCATTCCATATAAACTACTATTAACTCACATTCCTTAAAAATAGTTTGAGAAGTTATATTCTTTAAATATCTAGGAATAAATTCTTCATAATGAGCAAGTTTCCCTACTGCAGTAATAATAGATGTTTTAAAGTCTTTCATACATTTTATTTTGGTGTTCTTGTTTGTCAATATGTTTAGGGTGATATAAACTCCATTGTTCTTCTTGGGGTAATGCAGAAAATGTATCATGTCCTAATAATACTTCATGTACTTTACTACCCCAATTAATTTTTGAAGTGTTTTGTAGGATTCTTGATTGATAATCAGGCCAATTAACCCAATTTTTTTCATTCATTCTCCAATTCCATTTTTTTATATGTTCTTGAGTTATATTTTCAACAGTATTAACTCTAGGAACTAAGAATACTTCTGTTTTTGGGTTTGATTTTAAAAGTTCTTTTAAATTTTTAATTAAAAATTCGTGTGGTAATTCGTCTGCATCAATTTGAAATATCCAATCACCTGTACAATGTTCTTTTAAATTATTTTTAAAATTTGCAAAATGACCATTTAATGGAAATTCTATAACATTAAATCTAGGGTGTTGTAATACTTTATATACTTCATTTGTAGTATTTCCTTTATCACATTGAACTACTATTTCATCATTTTCGTCTATATGTTTTAATAAAAAAGATAATAATTTTTCTAATTCAATATGTTCATTACAGACAGGTATAGCATAACTTATTTTCATTTTACTTTGTACTTGATGAAGGGTTTGGATCATTATATTCCCCACCAGATCCTATCTGGGGACCATATTTTTTCGTAGATGTTTCCCATTTTTCAAACATTCCTAATTCTTCAGCGGCATCCATAAATTCTAATTTTAAGAATCTTTTTTTACCTTTCATATCCATTCTTTTTTTATAAAAAGTTCCTGGATTTCTAGGATCAGGGTATTTTGATTGTTCTTCTTCAGGTATGTCTACTGCTTTTACTACTGTCCACCCCCAATCTTGATATTCTGTTTCTTTTGTTTCACCTGTTTCTGTATCTGTTTCTCTTTTACCCCATGTTTGAGGTTCCGGAAAAATCATTCCTTTTTCGGGCATTGTAATAGCTGTAGGGAACCAAGCTAACCCTTGATGGTCTTGTCTTAGATCTTTTATTAATTCAGCTGTTAATTCTAATGTTTGTTTAAGAGCATCACTATCTTCGGTCATAGTAGTGTTTGTGGTAAAACCACAAGTCATACAAAGCCATGTTTTTAAATTTCCATCTTTTGTTGTAAATTCAGATTCATAACAAGCATCTGAACCACAACATGGGCAAACTATTAATTTATCTTGTTTTTGTTCCATTTATACTTCTATTTTTTTTAATTTTGGTAATTTTAATTTAACTGGTTGTGGTGGGGGGTCAATTTTAGGTAATAATGTACCTAAAAGTTCAGTCATATTATCAATGCTGAAATTAGTTTTAAGGTATTGGGTTTGCTTACGTGAACTTTCCCAATATCCTTTATAATTTTTAAATACATCTTTCATAGCTTTACTTGCTATTTCTGTATTTAAATTAAACCATTGTGATTCTTTAAGTAAGAATTGATTAGCTGCGGATTCATGAACATTTTTTAATTCACCTCCTACCAAAATATTATAATCCGGTTTTATAAAATCAACATGACCACTCCAATTAGTTGTTATTACTGGTTTACCTGTAATTGCGGCTTCAAGTAATGGTCTACCAAATCCTTCTCCTTTAGTAAAACTTAAAAATGATTTTACTTTAGGATCATTATTTAATAGATTCATTTCTTCATCTGTCATTTCACCATGTAAAAG
>MDSZ01059371.1_pt1 | contig 10119 bp, 12 predicted proteins | sample 811201 | NCBI WGS metagenome assembly MDSZ01 (sample SAMN05326647, study PRJNA326480) | marine metagenome | isolation source: seawater | place: Indian Ocean: North | collected 2010 | reverse complement strand
TGCAAGTAACAAGCTTAGCAAAAATGAAAACTTTTATTCAAATGACTTCAATTGCAATTTTACTTACCGGAGATATTGGAAATAAAATTATAAATTTTCAAGATTATAATGCACAAACAGTAGGAATTATTTTGCTATGGCTATCAGCTTTTTTAACATTATACACAGGTTACGATTATCTTAGAAAAGGTATTGATCATGCAATAAATGAGGACAGTAAAGACTAAGCAGCAGTATCTTTTCTAACTAGTTTTTGATAATCATCATTTAAACCAGAAATTAAGTTACATACTTTAAATTTGTACTCATTAATTTGAGAAACAGGTGTAACTTCTGCAGCGGTCCCCGTCAAAAAACAACCAACAAAATCTTTCATTTCCTCTGGTTTAATTTTTCTTTCAATTACTTTAATTCTTTTAGATTTAGCAATTTTTATTACTTCACGTCTAGTAATACCATCAAGAAAAGAGTCAGGTATTGGAGTGTGAAGGTCTCCATTTACACTTTTAAAAAAAACATTAGCTCCTGTTGCCTCTGCAATATTACCTTCATGATCTAACATTAAAGAGTCTGTAAAACCTTTAGCCTCAGCTTCATGTTTTGATAAAGTACAAATCATATATAAACCGGCTGCTTTAGTATCCCAAGGTATTGTATTTGGCGCAGGTCTTCTCCAACTGGAAATATTAAGTTTTATCCCATTCAGTTTTAATTTTGGATCAAAGTAAGATCCCCACTCCCAAGTTGCTACCGCAACATGAATTTTATTTTTTTGCGCAGAGATAGCCATCATTTCACTTCCCCGCCAAATTAATGGTCTAACGTAACCATTTTTGACTTTTTGAATGTTAACTATATTCTTACAAGCTTCATTTATTTCTGCTTGTGAGTAAGGAACTGTAATGCCCATCCTTTTTGCTGAATAAAACAATCTGCCGGTATGTTCCTCTAACTTAAAAATTTCTCCATCATACACTCTCTCCCCTTCAAAAACACAGCTGGCATAATGCAAACCGTGATTTAGAATATGCATATTTGCATCTTTCCAATCAACGGTTTTGCCATTAAACCAAATTTTTCCATTTCTCTTATCGTAAGGTATAGTTTCCATTTAGTGTAAATATATAGATTTTTTTTAATATAAAAAGTATATTCCAAATTAGGATAAGTCAATATAACTTACCATTATGAAAGATTTACTTTATCTTAAAGACGAACAAATTAAAGAGTTTATACAACTACTATATTACGCTTATAGGGAAACATTTTCAGATCCAAAAGAAATTTTATCTAAAAAATTTTTTGGGCCTGCTCATCTAAGAGCTTTGAATCTAATTGAGAGAAACCCAGGTATAAATTTAGGAGAACTAATTTTCAAATTAAAGGTTACAAAGCAAAGCTTAAATAGGGTTCTGAGAGATCTAATCAAATCAAAAATGATAAAACAAGTTCAAGATGAAAACGATACTAGGAAAAAAAATTTATTCTTGGACAAAGAGGGAAAAACCTTTTTTGAAACAGTATATAATACTCAAAAGAAAAGAATATTTAATGCACTTAAAAATTCAAATGCGGACTCTGTAATTAAGTTTAAAGATGTCTTAAAAAAAATTATAAATGGAAAATAAAAATAATAGAAATCATATTTTGGTTGTAGATGATGATGATAGAATAAGAGGTCTATTAAAAGATTATCTTTCTGAGAATAATTATATTGTCTCCACAGCAGAAAATTCTCAAGAGGCAAAAGAAAAGTTAAATTATATTAATTTTGATATAATCATATTAGATGTGATGATGCCTGGACAAAATGGTTATGATTTTACAAAAGAAATTAAAAAAAAGATTAAAGTGCCTGTCATATTGCTTACTGCTAAAGGTGAAGTAGAGAATAGAATTAAAGGTCTTGAGTTGGGTGCTGATGATTACCTTGGTAAACCTTTTGAGCCCAAAGAATTATTATTAAGAGTGAAAAATATTATTGAGAAAAAAAATAAAATCAATTTTGAAGATAAATTTTTTGTAGGTGATGCAGAAATTGACTTAAATAAGATGATTGTGAAACTAAATTCTAAATCAAAAAAGATAAATAATTCAGAAAAAAAGATACTTGCTGAAATGTTGGCAAATCCTGGTAAGACATATACTAGAGAGGAGATAGGAAAAATTTCAGGAATAATTCAAGAAAGATCAATTGATGTAATTATTACAAGGCTAAGGCAAAAATTAGAAATAAATCCAAAAAATCCAAAGTTTCTTCAAACTATAAGAGGTTCAGGCTATGTTCTCTGGGTTAAATAAATTTATAAAGTATATCTTGCCAAAAAGACTTTTTTATAGAGCTTTGATTATTGTTGCGGCTCCCACTATTATACTTCAATTTATAGTGACAATTGTTTTTTTTGACAGTATTTGGATTAAGGCAAATAAAAATATAACCAGATCGTTAGTAGCACAACTTAAAACAATCCAAGAAGTATACACAAATGATAAAAAAAATTTAGATTTCTTTACAGATAGTTATAAAAATAACTTTAATTTTGAAATCGGAATAAATCAGGAATTATTACCTAATACAACTGGTGAAAGAAAGTTCAGCCCAATGGATAGATCTTTAAGAAGGGAGTTAAAATCTGCTTTTGGAAATGGTAATTATTGGTTTAACACCTCAAAATTTAAAAACGCAGTTGAAATAAAAGTTAAATCTAACGATGAGGTTTTAGAATTCTTGGTGCCGAGGGAGATGGTTTCTACCTCTTCTGTAAGATTGTTCGTTTTGTGGACAACCCTACCATCTATACTTTTAATAGTCATAGCTTTAATTTTTTTGAAAAATCAAACTAAACCATTAGTAAAACTTGCTAAGGCTGCTGAAAGATTTGGCAAAGGTGATTATGTAAATGATTTCAAAGCATCTGGCTCTCTAGAGATAAGAAAAGCGGCTTTTGAATTTGATCGTATGGCAAAAAGAATAAATAGACATCTAAATCAAAGAGCAGAGATGCTATCTGGTATTAGCCATGACCTCAGAACGCCACTTACACGTCTTAAACTTCAAATCGCAATGCTAAAACAAAAAGATTTGACAAATAAAATGTCAAAAGACATCGATGAGATGGAGAAAATGTTAAATGATTATTTACAATTTGCAAAAACTCAAGCTCAAGAAAATACAACTAAAATTAGTCTTTCTGACCTTTTAATATCAATTAAAGATCAATTCAATAATGATAAAATTAGTATTTCAAATGTAAACAATATCGAATTAAACGGGAGACTATTAGCTTTAAAAAGAAGTTTTGAAAATATTATTCAAAATGGATTAACTTATGGGAATAAAGTTTGGATCAATATTCATAAAGGTTCAAATAGGGCTCTGATTACAATTGAGGATGATGGACCAGGAATACCAGAAGATCAATATAAGAATGTATTCAAGCCTTTTTTTAGATTAGATAAAAGCAGAAGTCTAAATCAATCTGGAGTAGGCTTAGGTCTCGCAATTGTAGAGGATGTTATTAATTCTCATGGAGGGAGTATTCAATTGGGTAAAAGCAAATATAATGGCCTACTAGTTAAAATTTCTTTACCTTTTTAGTCTTTTTATTCTTTTGTAATTTTTTGATTAGAGCATCTTGTTTTTGAACAATTTTTTTTAAAATCTCAAATTCTTCTCGCGTAACAAGTTCAAGTTTATTAATTATTTTATCTTTTTTAAATTGGAAGTCAGTAGATATCTCTTTTTTAATATCCTTTGTTGTTAAAATACCGTTTTCAATTAACTCTGATAAAGTTTTTAAAAGTTTTTCCGGATTACGCATAATGTATCTTATTTGATAGGTATATTAATTTCAAATATGATATAAGTACTCATGTTTACTCACAATTTAGACCCAGTATTATTAAATTTCGGCTTAATATCAATTAGATGGTATTCTATGGCTTACATTGTGGGAATTTTAGCTGGGTGGTGGTATGGAAAAAAGTTAATACAAAAAAGATTGCAATTTGAGATAGATAAATTTTATATAAAAGAATTTGATGATCTAATTTCTTATTTAATTATAGCAATTATTTTAGGAGGCAGAATTGGTTACATTATCTTTTATAATCCTCAATATTATATTTTAAATCCATTTGATACACTAAAAGTTTGGGAAGGCGGGATGTCTTTTCACGGTGCTTTAGCAGGAATAATTATTGTAACTTTTATATTCTCAAGAAAAAGAAATTTGAAAGCATTATTTTTACTCGATATAATTGCTTGCGTATCACCTATAGGAATTTTTTTAGGTAGAATTGCAAATTTTGTGAATGGTGAGCTTGTTGGAAAAATAAGCAATGTATCTTGGAGTGTTATATTTCCCAATATAGACTTAGCTCCTAGGCATCCTTCACAAATATACGAAGCTTTCTTGGAAGGAATTGTTTTGTTTACTATTTTAAATTATTTAATTTTCAAAAAAAATTATAAATTGGGAATCTGTTCAAGTTTGTTTTTAATTTATTACGGAATTTTCAGAATAATTTCAGAAATATTTAGAGAACCTGATCCTCAAATTGGATATGTGTTTGATTTATTAAGTATGGGAACAATTTTGAGTGCTTTAATGGTTTTCTTCGGCTCAATATTGTTTTATTTTTTGAAAAAAAATGAAGTCTAATTTAAAATTTTTTAAAAACTCTAAAGAGTTACCATTAGATAATTTTTTCGGTAACGTTCTTTATGACAAAAAGTTTGGTTATTACTCAAGAAAAAACCCTTTTGGTAAAGAAGGTGATTTTATAACTTCGCCAGGTATTTCAAATCTTTTTTCAGAAATGGTTGCAATTTGGATTGTCGCAACTTGGGAAATGTTTGGAAAACCAAAAATTTTGAATTTGGTTGAACTAGGACCAGGTGATGGCAGCTTAACAAAAAAGCTTTTAAGTATTTCCAAAAGATTTCCAAAATTCGACTCTGCAAAAAAGATCTATTTATACGAAAAAAGTAATTTTTTAAAAGAAATTCAAAAAAAAAATTTGAAGAACTTTAAAGTAAAATGGGTAAATAATTTCAACAAAATAAAAAATGGTCCAATAATTTTTTTTGGAAATGAATTTTTTGATGCACTTCCTATTAAACAATTTAAAAGAGATAAGAAGAATATTTACGAAAAATATTTAAAATTAGGAAAAAATTATAAAATTCAAGAATTTTTTAAGAGTGCAAAACTCCAAGATATTAAAATAATTCAATCATATAAAATACTTAATAATCTTAAAAACATTGAATTTCCAAAATCTGGCTTTAAAGAATTAAAGAAAGTAACCAAATCAATCAATAGACTTAATGGTTGCGTTTTATTAATTGATTACGGATATTTTAAACCTCATAATCAAAATACAATACAGTCGGTAATGAAAAATAAGAAAAATAATTTATTTCATAACTTAGGAAAAGCTGATGTTACCGCCCATGTAAATTTTTCTCTTTTAAGAGAATTTTTAATTAAGAACAATTTAAAAGTTAAAAAAATAGTTTATCAAAAAGATTATTTAAATAATTTAGGTATATTAAAAAGAGCTGATATAATCGCAAAAAATATGAAATTCAGAGAACAGGCAAATCTCTATTTAAGATTAAAAAGATTACTTGACCCAAAGATGATGGGAGAATTATTTAAGGTAATTTTAGCTTTCAAATTCAAAAATAGTAATTTTTTAGGATTTAACTAATGTTTTACTCAAAAAAATTGAAAAAATTTAATGAGATTAAGCATTGTTTTTTCTCAAGAAAAGGTGGTTATTCAAAAGGTTTATACAAAAGCTTAAATTGCGGCAAAGGTTCAAAAGATAATAAAATAAATGTCATTAAAAATTTAAGTTTGGTGTCAAAAAAAATGAATATAAATCGAAAAAATTTAGTTTTAATGTATCAAACACACAGTAATAAAGTAATTGAAATAAATAAAAATAATCTAAGAAAAAAAATTAAGTCTGACGCAATCATATCTAGGCTTAACAATATTGCGCTTGGAGTCGTTACAGCAGATTGTGTACCTATTCTACTCTTTGATTTTAAAAATAAAATAGTTGGTTGTATTCATGCTGGATGGCGCGGAGCGTTTTCAAATATAATTAGAAATACAGTAAAAAAAATTAGAAAAATTAATTCTGATTGTAAGATTTATGCTGCTGTAGGTCCGTGTATAGGAAAGAAAAACTATGAAGTTGATTTAAAGTTCTACAAAAAATTTATTTTAAAATCAAAATACTATAACCAATATTTTTCTAACAAGAGAAAAAATAAAAAATTATTCGACTTAAGAAAATTTGTTTGTGACAAGCTTAAAGAGTTAAAAGTGAATTTTGAAAATGTAAATTATGACACTTTTAAGGAGGAAAATAACTTTTTTAGCTATAGAAGGTCTACAAAACTTAAACAATCAGATTATGGAAGGTGTATATCTGTTATTAGAAAGCTTTAGATTAAATTTGAAAATTTTATTAAATAATTGTATAAATAACTACATTTCATGAAAATTTTATCTGGAACTAGCAATCTTAAGCTTAGCAAGGATATTTCTAAAAATCTTAAACTAAAATTAATCAACACAAATATAAGAAGATTTGCTGACGGTGAAATCTACATTGAAATTAATGAAAACATTAGAGGTAACAGTGTATTTGTAATTCAATCTACTTCTAATCCAGCTAATGATAATATTATGGAGCTTTTATTAGTAATTGATGCTCTTAAGAGGTCGTCTGCAAAAACAGTCACTGCAGTAATACCTTACTTTGGATATGCTAGACAAGATAGAAAAGTTGCTCCAAGAACTTCTATTTCTGCAAAAGTTGTGGCTAACTTAATTTCTAATGCTGGGGCTACAAGAGTAGTAACAGTGGATTTGCATGCTGGTCAAATTCAAGGTTTCTTTGATATGCCGGTAGATAACTTATATACAGCTCCACTTTTTGCAAAATATATAAAAAAAAAATTAAGCACAAAAAAATTAATTTGTGTTTCTCCTGACGTTGGTGGTGTAGCAAGAACTAGGGCCTTAGCTACAAGAATAAAAGCAGACCTTGCAATAATCGATAAAAGACGCCCATCACCTGGTAAATCTGAGGTAATGAATATCATTGGTGATGTAAAAAATAAAACTTGCATAATAGTTGATGATATAATCGATAGCGGAGGCACAATTGTAAATGCAGTTGATGCATTAAAAAAAAGTGGAGCTAATGAAGTTTATGTCTTTATAACTCACGCTGTTTTAAGTGGCGATGCTGTTAAGAAAATTAAAAACTCTAAAATAAAAAAACTGATTATTACTGATACGATTGAAAACGCTAAAAAAATTAAGAATAATAATAAAATTGAGGTGTTATCTATTGCCTCATTAATGTCTGAAGCGATAAAAAGAATAGCAAATTCAAATTCGGTGTCAGATTTATTCAATTAGCACTTGTTTTAGTGTAAATCTTGAGTTATATACCCTTTTCAATAAATTTATGAATAACCTGAAAGCGACTAAAAGAGAGAGTTTAACATCCGGCTTCAACAATAAATTGAGAGCGCAAGGCTTTATACCTGCAATTTTGTATGGTGGAAAAGACCCTAATCAAAATATTTCAGTCAGCAAAAAAGATTTATTAAATATCATTAATTCTGAAACTTTTTTATCTAAAGTTTTAGAAATAGAAGTTGATGGTAAAAAAGAAAAGGTCATTCCTAGGGATGTAGCTTATCATGTAGTATCTGAGGAACCTATACATATAGATTTTATGAGAATTGTTTCTGGAAAAAAAATTATTTTGGAAATTCCAGTAAAATTCATAAATCATCCAGACTCGCCAGGTTTAAAGAGAGGCGGGGTATTAAATATTGTTAGAAGAAAAGTTGAATTGAAGTGTCCTGCTGAAAACATTCCTGATGAAATAGTAGTTGATTTAAATGGAACTGACATAGGAACAAGTATTAAAATTTCTTCAGTGAAACTTCCTGAAAATGTTAAACCAACTATAACTGATCGTGATTTCGTAGTTGCAACTGTGGCTGCTCCGACAGTCATAAAAGAACCTGAAAAACCTACAGAGGAAACACCGGTCGAAGGTGCTGAAGGTGAAGCACCTGCAGAGGGAGCTGAAGCAGCAACAAAAGAGGGAGAAGGAGCAAATAAAGATGAAAAGTCAAAAGACGGAGCTGCTGAGAAAAAACCTGAAGATAAAAAAACCACTGAGAAAAAACCTGCTGAGAAAAAATAATTAATATGCTTTTACTTGTAGGATTAGGAAATCCAGGTTCAAACTATACAAACACTAGACATAATATAGGTTTTAAAATAATCGACGCTATAAACTTACACTTTAAACTGTCAAAACAAAAACCAAAATTCAAAGGTCTTCTAACCACAGGAAATATCGATGACCAAAAAATTTATGCTATTAAGCCTCTCACATTTATGAATAACTCAGGTACTGCTATAAAAGAACTGATAGATTATTTTAAAATCGAAGCTAAAGATGTAATCGTTTTTCACGATGATATGGATATTGATTTTGGAAAAATAAAAGCTAAGTTTGGAGGAAGCAGTGCAGGTCACAACGGAATAGAATCCATTGATAAATTCATTGGAAAAGATTATTCCAGAGTTCGTATTGGAATAGGGCATCCGAAACAAAAGAAAAAAGTTAATAATCATGTTCTTGAGGACTTTAAAGAGGATGAAGAAGAAAAAATAAAGGAAATTACAGAAAATATTGTAAAACAAATACCAACCTTGATTGAAAAAAAAATTGATCTATTCTCAAGTAAAGTAAATCAAAACCTTAATGGGATTTAAATGTGGAATTGTTGGATTACCAAATGTTGGTAAATCAACTTTATTCAACGCTTTAACCGCATCAAAGAATGCCGAGGCTGCAAATTTTCCATTTTGCACAATTGATCCAAATATTGGAATAGTTGACGTAATTGACGAAAGACTCGATCATCTTGCTAGGCTTTCTAAGTCCAAGAAAAAAATTTACACAAATATAACATTTGTTGATATCGCAGGCTTAGTTAAGGGCGCCTCTAAAGGTGAAGGTTTAGGAAATAAATTCCTTTCTCATATTAGGGAGGTAGATGCAATAATTCACCTTGTAAGATGTTTTGACTCTGACAAGATCACTCACGTAAATTCTCGAGTTAGCCCAGTAGATGACCTAGAAACTATAAAAACTGAAATAATACTTTCAGATATTGAATTAGTTCAAAAAAAGTTAGAAAAAGGAAAAAAAAAATTACTTAACGATAAAGAAATAAAAATTTTAGAAGAAAAGCTTAAACAGCTCAACAGTGGTCAAGAAGTTCAAATTAATAATGAGGATGAGCATAAATTTTTAACTAGTGCTGGATTATTAAGCATTAAACCGAAAATCATAGTATGTAACGTAGACGAGGAAAATCTAGAAAAAGGGAATAAATATACTAATCAAATAAAAGAGAATTGTCCAAACGAGAAAATTATTTTTATTTGTGCTGATATTGAAGATCAGCTTTCAAGTTTAAATAAGGACGAAAAAGAGTCTTTTATGAAGGATATAGGTTTGAAAAAAACTGGTATGAATAAATTAATAAGAGAAGGTTATGATCTATTACGATTAAATACTTTTTTTACCTCAGGTCCTGAAGAAAGTAGAGCTTGGACTGTAGAAAAAAATACTCTAGCCCCAAAAGCTGCTGCAGTAATTCATTCAGACTTTGAAAAAAACTTTATTAGAGCAGAAACAGTAACGTGCGAGGATTTTATTAAATACGGTAGTGTTGAGAAATGTAAGGAGAACGGTAAACTAAGAATAGAAGGTAAGGATTATATAGTTAAAGACGGTGACGTTTTATACTTCCGTGTCAATCCTTGACCATATTTTTTTCATACTTAAATAAACTAGTATAGTTAAAAGTACCAAATAAATAATTACCTTAACCCCTGTTTTATGTCTCTCCTCAAGTTCGGGCTCTGCTGCCCAAGCTAGAAAAGTTGTTACATCTTTGGCCATTTGATCAACAGTAGACTCCGTGCCATCTGCATATTCAACTAATCCATCCATTAAATTATTTGGCATTTTAATCTTATTACCGGCCATATA
>MDSZ01049052.1_pt1 | contig 10119 bp, 10 predicted proteins | sample 811201 | NCBI WGS metagenome assembly MDSZ01 (sample SAMN05326647, study PRJNA326480) | marine metagenome | isolation source: seawater | place: Indian Ocean: North | collected 2010 | reverse complement strand
TGTCGCTCCATCCGGCGACATACCAGCTGTCGTGGATGAAATCCTGCTCGATATCGACCATGGCCTGACCCCCGTTGCTGCCGCGGCTAGCTGTCCAGCCCGCAGGCGGTGACCGGGTTCGCGTAGGCCATGGCCAGATCGGGATGGAGGTCAAGGATGCGGCCTGTCGCCTCGAAGCGTTCGGGATGCAGCCTGCCATCCTGCCACAGCGCCACGCCGTCAACCCGGATTGTGGGGTCGAGGATCACCCAGCAGATCTCGCCGGGCGGGCCGCTGCCGCAGGTGTGGAAGTGAAGAATCCGCTGGTTCTGGAACACCGTTCCCGACCAGCGCAGCGGGTTGGCCGCAGCGGGCCTGTCATACCCCATCAGCGGGTGGATGCCGGCATGCCAGGAATCGATGTTAAAGGCGTCGATGCCGAACTGGCGCGCCACCGTCTCGTAATGCGACTCGACCGCCCCGACCATCGCCGCATCGCCTGTGAAGCCGGTGATGCGGTTGCCCTCGAAATGGGCGGTGACCGGTGCGCTCAGCGCCAGATATTCGGGGTCATAGACCTTTGATCCGGTCGGGGTCAGGTAATTGGCAAGAACGGCCTTGCCGCGGAAGCCGTCATTCAGAACGGGCTGCGGGATGCCGACGGGAAACCGGGTGATGATCACCTCGTTTCCCAGCGCGGCGGACACGGCCGGGGTTCCCTCGAAATGCGTGCCGCGCGGGCAGGTGACCTCGATGTGACCGGCGCGAAGCGTGACCTCGTCGATGGCGGCCTTCATCTGGTGCATGGCGTGGTGGTCGAGACGACCATAGCCGCCCTCGAGCATGTCCTGGTCAAGCGCATAGCTCATCACGCAGGCCGGCCCCGAATAGTGCCGGTTGAACCGGCCCTGATCGCCAAGACGCGAGAAGAAGATCACGCTGTCTGCGCGGTTCATGGCTGTCTGCACCGCGGCGTTCGGCCGGTTTTCAGGAAGGCCGACAACCATCTGTCTGACCCGTGCCCCGCGCGCCCGCAACTCGTCACAGACGGCCGCCGGGGCGGCGGCGTCATACCATCCGTATTTCGGGTCTTCGCAGACAACCAGCACAGTCTTGCCGGCCACATCGCCGATGCAGTTCTCGACCAGGTTCGCCGCCCCGCTGGCGGGGGCGTACCTGCTTGCGGGAAGGGTCCAGCTGGCCTCGAACAGGTCTTTCGTCTGTAAATTCATGGTCCCCCCGAACCGTCAGTCTGCGTAGTAGCCGACGATGTCTCCCTGCGTTGTGACGCCAAGGCCGTTGATGCTTCGGTTCACATAATTGAAGTAACAGATGATCTGGTTGGCCTCGAGAATGGCCCCGTCATCCAGTCCCGCCTCGCGAAGGGCGGCGATATCGCCCTGTTCCATCGCGCCTGGTGACAATGTCAGTTTTTCCGCATAGCGCATCAGCGCCAGTTCGGCCCCGTCGAACACCGTTTCCGGCCGGCGGGCCCTGATCGCGGCCTCGATCCGCGCCGCGCGCGCCTCGTCGCCGATCAGGTGCGCCGCGTTCTTCCAGTGGTTGGCATAGGAATAGGCGCAGTCATTCAGTATCGAAACATAGGAGCTGATGGTTTCCTGAAGCCATGTCGGCAGGGTGTTGCCGTCATCATGGAGCGTTGCGCGATACAGGGTGACATGGCCATGCATGGTGTTTGGTCGCAGCGAATGGACGCGCATGACATTGTCGACGGTGCCATGGGGTGTCCGCGCGCGGTCAAGCGCGGCGCTGAGCGCCGGGCCGGCCTCGGCATCACCGATCATTTTGATCCAGGCTGCCATGTGCCTCCCTCGAGAACTGGCAGATCAACTAAATTAGACTTAACTAACTAAGGCAGCGTGAACCTGCGGCGGAATGGCGTCAATCCCAAACTGACAGAACTGTGCCGGATGGGTTCCGATGCCCCAACAGGCTTGCAAAACCGGCATGAAAGGCGACATAACGGGGCTACCGGTTGGCGCGACCGACGCGCCCTGTCCGGCCGGATTTCACCGCCAGGGACCCGCTATGCGCGATTCGACCCATGCCCGTTCCACCCAAGCCGCCGCCGGTCGGGCTGGCGGTTCGGGCACCGACTTCATCAGCCTGCGCCATGTCAGCAAATTCTTCGGTGATTTCCGGGCGCTCGATGATGTCAGCCTTGATATCGGGCTTGGCCAGAAGATCGTCATCTGCGGACCGTCAGGGTCTGGCAAATCGACCCTGATCCGCTGCATCAACAGGCTGGAGACGCATGACAGCGGCGAGATTGCGATCGACGGCGTGCGGCTTGATGACAGCACGGCCGCGCGCGCCGTCCTGCGCAACAATGTCGGCATGGTGTTCCAGCAGTTTAATCTGTTCCCGCACCTCTCGATCCTCGAAAACCTGACCCTTGGCCCGGTGCGGGCGCGCGGCATGGACCAGGTGGCGGCGCGCGAACTGGCTGAATATTACCTCGAGCGGGTGAAGATTCCCGAACAGATCGAAAAGTATCCGCATCAGCTGTCCGGCGGGCAGCAGCAGCGTGTGGCGATCGCGCGGGCGCTGTGCATGGAGCCGCAGATCATGCTGTTCGACGAGCCGACCTCGGCGCTTGATCCGGAAATGATTGCCGAGGTGCTGGAAGTGATTGAAGAGCTGGCGGGAAGCGGCATGACGATGATCTGCGTAACCCACGAGATGGGATTCGCCGGCCACGTCGCCGACCGGATGGTGTTCATGGACCATGGCAAGATTGTCGAGACGGCCCCGCCGCAGGACTTCTTCTCGAAACCGAAGAGCGATCGCTGCAAGACCTTCCTGCAGCAGATTCTGCGGCACTAGGAGGCGATGATGGTGATGACACGCCTGCTGCCGCTCGCCGCGCTTTTCTTCCTTGGCGGATGCTCCGGCACCTGGGGATGGTATGTTGTGAACCCGTCCACCGCGGCCGGCCAGCGCAACCTGATGTTCCTGATCGACGGGCTGTATTACACCATCGCCCTGTCGGTGACGGCGATCCTGATCTCGATCTTCCTAGGGCTTATGGTGGCGCTTCCGGGGCTTGCCAGGCAGCGCCCACCGCGGATGGTCAACCGGGTCTATGTCGAACTGGTGCGGGCGGTGCCGATCCTGGTGCTGATCTTGTGGGTCTATTACGGGCTGCCGCAGGTGGCAGATATCTCGATCTCGGTCTTCTGGGCCGGGGTGCTGGCGCTGGCGATTTCGGACAGCGCTTTCCAGGCGGAAATCTTCCGTGCCGGCATCCAGTCCATCGACCGCGGCCAGCATGAGGCGGCGCATTCCATTTCGCTCAGCTATGTCGACAAGATGCGGTTCGTGATCCTGCCGCAGGCCATCAAGCGGATCCTGCCGGCTCTTGGCAACCAGCTTGTCTATATGCTCAAAATGTCGTCTCTGGTGTCGGTGATCGGCATGGAGGAGCTGACGCGCCGCGCCAACGAGCTGGTGGTGACCGAATACCGGCCGCTTGAGATCTACACTGTCCTTGTGATCGAGTATCTTGTTCTGATCCTTGTGGTGTCGGCCGGCGTGCGCTGGCTGGAAATGCGGATGGGTGCCGCCGACCGGCGGTGATCACTTGCGCCGCCAAATCCACCCTGTTGCCGGAAAAGGGGAAACCGACATGACCGCTCCGCAGACCAGTATTCGTGCCAGCCTGCAATATCTGGCGGCGGCGGATGGCGGCGATGCCGTCTATCACGCCTCGCAGGCAGGCGGAGACGCCGCCGAGCATGATGGCCAGTATGACCACCGCGAGGTCGAGATCAGGAACGGCCGCGGCCGCGTCTTTGATCTGGACCATGCCGGTTTCATGCTGATCCGGCATGACAGCGTGGTGAGTGATTTTCATGATGATGCCGCGCTGGCCGCCATTTATGAGGCAGAGGCGCGCGACCTGATCACCAGAATGACGGGTGCGCGCCGCGTTGTCGTTTTCGACCACACCCGCCGCGCGGCAAGCGACGGGCTTCGCCGGGCGCAGACCATGCGCGAGCCATCCGCGGTGATCCATAACGACTACACCCAGTGGTCGGCGGAAAGGCGGCTTCGCGACATTCTTCCCGACGAGGCGGATGAACTGATGATGAACCGCTTTGCCATCATCAATATCTGGCGTTCCATCGCCGGCACGGTCGAGACCAGTCCGCTTGCCTTCTGTGACAGCACCACGCTGGGTGATGGCGATCTGGTCGAGGTCACGCGGAAAGCGCAGGACCGTATCGGGCAGATTCAGATGGCGCGGTTCAATCCGGCGCATCAATGGTTCTATTTTCCGGCGATGCAGGAAGGCGAGGCGGCGCTGATCAAGACCTATGATTCGGCGACTGACGGGCGGACCCGCTTCACCATCCATACCGCCTTCACCGATCCGACATCGCCGCCTGGCGCCGCGCCGCGCCAGAGCATCGAGACACGCTGTTTGGCGTTTTTCTAGCGCCCTGTTCCGGTGAGTGTCCGGTGGTGATCCCGATCCGGCCAGGGGCTTGAAAGCGCCGGCCTGCGGGGCGATCTAAGTAGGGTCGCGGCATGGTGCCGGACCAGGACATAGTCGCAAAGGAGGGGGAGCCGCTTGCGCCAGCACGCCGCGTGATGCTTTGCGGCGGAAAGGACCCCCATGACGCGCCCGCTCTCCATCTGCTGGTTTCGCCAGGATCTGCGCCTTGCCGACAATCCGGCCTTGTTTGCCGCGGCGGCGCGCGGCGATGTCCTGCCCGTCTTTATCCTGGACGACCAGTCGGCTGGCGATGACCGCATCGGCGCGGCAAGCCGCTGGTGGCTTCATCATTCACTCAATGCCCTGAAGGAATCGCTTGGCGGCGCGCTTCATGTCGCGGCCGGTGACGCGCGCCAGGTGATCCCGCGAATTGTCGCCGAGACAGGTGCCACCGCCGTTCACTGGAACCGCAGCTACGAGGCCTGGCGGATTGCCCGCGACAGCCAGCTGAAGACGGCGCTGACAGAGGCCGGCATCGAGGCGGTCAGCCATAATGGCGCGCTGCTCTGGGAACCGTGGGAGGTGCAGAAGGGCGACGGCACCCCGTACAAGGTGTTCACGCCCTTCTACCGCCGTGGCTGTCTTGCCGCCGCCCCGCCGCGTGATCCCATGCCGGTGCCGGATGCCTGCTTCGCCACACCGCCGGCCGGCGGCTCGATCGATGATCTCGGCCTTCTTCCGGCCGAGGATTGGGGCGACATTCTGGCCCCGCACTGGCAGATCGGCGAGGCTGGCGCGGCAACGCGGCTGGCGGCGTTCCTTGATGACGGGCTCGCAGGATACAGGGACGGGCGGAATTTTCCGGCGCAGCCGCATGTCTCGCGACTGTCCCCTCATCTTCATTGGGGCGAAATTTCGGTGAATCAGGTCTGGCACGCGGCACGTAGGCGCGCCGACCTGCCTGCCGATGATGTCGATAATTTCTGCTCTGAGCTTGGCTGGCGCGAATTCTCGCACTCGCTTCTCTATTTCAATCCCGAGCTGAAACGGCGCAATCTTCAGACCAAGTTCGACGGCTTTGACTGGCGCGAGGATGCGGCGCTGCTGCGGGCCTGGCAGCGGGGCATGACCGGTGTCCCCTTCGTCGACGCGGCGATGCGCGAGCTGTGGCAGACAGGCTATATGCACAACCGCATGCGTATGGTCACAGGGTCCTTCCTGGTGAAGAATTTGCGGCTTCACTGGCATCATGGCGAGGCTTGGTTCTGGGACTGTCTTATCGATGCCGACCATGCGAACAACAGCGCGTCCTGGCAGTGGATTGCCGGATGCGGTGCCGATGCCGCCCCCTATTTCCGTGTGTTCAACCCAGTCACCCAGGGCGAGAAATTCGACAGGGACGGGGCCTATACCCGCCGCTTCTGCCCCGAGCTTGCCGATCTGCCCGACAAATATCTCTTCGCCCCCTGGACAGCGCCGCAACCCGTTCTGGACGGGGCCGGCGTGCGGCTTGGCGAGACCTATCCGCGGCCCGTCGTCGATCTGAAGCAGTCACGTGAAGAGGCGCTTGCCGCCTTTGCCGGTCTTCGCGAAGGGGCGGCGTGATGGCGGGCGCGATCCGGCTTGTCCTTGGCGACCAGCTGAGCCACGATCTGGCGAGCCTCGCCGATCTCGATCGGGCGAAGGATGTCGTTCTGATGGCCGAGGTGATCGAGGAGGTCACCTATGTTCGCCATCACAAGCGCAAGGTGGCATTCCTGTTTTCCGCGATGCGCCATTTCGCCGAGGAGTTGCGCGCCGAGGGAATTTCCGTCGACTACATCCGGCTGGATGATGACGCCAACAGCGGCAGCTTTTCCGGCGAGGTGGCGCGCGCCGTGGCCCGCCATGACGCCGACAGGATCATCGTCACCGAACCCGGCGAGCACCGCATCCTTGCGGCGATGCAGGGATGGCGGACCGAGCTTGGCGTCGATGTCGAGATTCGCGGCGATGACAGGTTCATGTGTCCGCCAGGCATGTTCGAAAGCTGGGCCGAAGGCCGCAAGCAGCTTCGCATGGAGTTCTTCTACCGCGAGATGCGCCGGCATCATAATGTGCTGATGGAGGGGGGCGAGCCTGTCGGCGGCAAATGGAACTATGATGCCGACAACCGCGAATCTCCCGATCTGAGTCTGACCGTTCCGAAGCCGACAGCCTTCACGCCGGACGCCATCACCGCCGAGGTGCTGGCTCTTGTCGCGGCGCGCTGCGCCGAACACTTCGGCGATCTTGATGATTTCGGCTTCGCCGTCACGCGCGCGCAGGCGCTGGCGGTCCTTGACGGGTTCATCGCCGAAAGACTGCCGCTGTTCGGCACCTATCAGGATGCGATGATCGCGGATGAACCCTGGATGTATCACAGCCATATCGGTTTCTATCTCAATGCCGGGCTGCTGCGTCCTGCCGAGGCCGTGCGCGCCGCCGAGGCGGCCTGGCACACCGGCCATGCGCCGCTGAACGCGGTCGAGGGCTTTATCCGTCAGATTCTGGGCTGGCGTGAATTCGTGCGCGGCATCTACTGGCTGAAGATGCCGGACTATGCCGGTATGAATTACCTTGAGGCAGACCGGCCGTTGCCGGAATTCTTCTGGAGTGGCGAGACCGGAATGAACTGCATGAAGCAGTCCATCGACCAGACAAGGCGCTATGCCTATGCCCACCATATCCAGCGGCTGATGGTGCTGGGGAATTTCGCGCTGCTGGCCGGCATCGCGCCGCGCCATGTCAATGAATGGTATCTGGTGGTCTATGCCGACGCCTATGAATGGGTGGAATTGCCGAATGTATCGGGCATGGTGCTGTTCGCCGATGGCGGCTATCTGGCCAGCAAGCCCTATGCCGCTGGCGGGGCCTATATCAACCGCATGTCCAACTATTGCGCCGGCTGCCGCTACAAGGTGGCGAGGAAGAACGGCGAGGAGGCGTGCCCGTTCAACTATCTCTACTGGGATTTCCTGATCCGCAACCGTGACAGGCTTGGCGGCAATGCGCGGATGGGAATGATGTACCGGTCGCTCGACCGGATGGCGCCGGAAAAGATCGACCTGATCAGGGCTGACTCCGCGCGCTTTCTTGCCGAACATGTGCCAGCCGCCTGAGGGAGACAGACCATGGCCTATTCCAAAAAGACCAGATCGCCTGGGCCGATGCGCCGGATCGCCGGATTTCTTGTCACCGCGGCGGTGACGCTTGGCCTTCTGGCCGGGCTGTCGGCCTGTGCCCGCCGCGATGTGTCGGTTCTCGCCGACAGGCAGCCGGCGCTCGACCTTGCTGATTTCTTCGCCGGCGACAGCGTCGCCTACGGCATCTTCGAGGACCGGTTCGGCAATCTGCGCCGCCAGTTCCGGGTGAACATGACCGGCACGGTCGACGGCGACACGCTGACCCTTGTCGAGGATTTCCTCTATGATGACGGCGAGCGCGCCGACCGCACCTGGATGATCCGCAAGACCGGAACAGACGGTCGCGGCATCGTCAGCTATGAGGGAAGCGCCGCCGATGTCACCGGCACCGCGAGCGGGCAGGTTGCCGGCAACGCGCTGAACTGGGAGTATGATGTGGTTCTGGAAATGTCCGGAAGCGAGGTAAAGGTGCATTTCGACGACTGGATCTACAGGCAGGACGAGGATGTCGCCATCAACCGCGCCTTCATCAGCAAGTTCGGGATCGAGATCGGATCGGTCACCATCGTGTTCCTTCGCGGCAGGACGGCGGCGGCGATCGGGCCGCTGGACCTTGAAAGCTGGCCGCAATAGGGAGTTGCCGGGGTGAGTGACGCATGCTGATCCGCCGCCGTGATCTCGTCTTTGGCCTTGTTGGCCTGTTCGCCCTTCAAGGGGCGGCGCGCGGCGATGCGCTGTCGCAGATCATGCCGACGGCAAAGCGCGTCGGGATCGCGCGTTTCAAGGTGATCTTCTTCAAGATCTACGACGCCGAGCTGTTCGCCCCGAATGGCAGCTTTAGCCGGAACGGCCCCTATGCGCTGCGGCTGACCTATCTGATCAATGCCAGAAAGGACCGGATCATTTCCTCGACGGTGAAGGAAATGAAACGCCAGAAGGCGGCAAGCAAGGCGGTGATCGAAAGCTGGATTTCCCTGATGGAGCGGCATTTCATCAGCATGGATGAAGGTAGCCAGGCGGATTTCATCCATACCGGCGACGGCAGGCTGCTGATCACGGCGAACGGCCGCGTGATCAGCGAGATCACCGACGGCGCCTTCATCACCGCGCTGATGGATGTCTGGCTCGGGCCAAAGGTGCGGGACAAGGCGTTTCAGGACAGCCTGATGGGGCGAACCGAATGAAGCTTGGCGCCTTTGTCTTCGAGATTCTGCCGCTTCTGGCCTTCTTCGCCGGCTATCAGTATTTCGGGCTGATCGCCGCGGCAGGCCTGTCGGTTGGCATTGGCGGGCTGGTGCTTGCCGTGGCCTGGCTTCGCGAGAAGCGGATGGCGGCCTTTCCGCTGTTTTCGCTGGTGATGTCGGCGGCCTTCACGGCGGCGGCCTGGTGGGGCGGCGACGGGGTCTTCATCAAGATCCAGCCGACCATCTTCAACGGGCTGTTCGCCGCCGTGCTGCTTGGCGGATGGCTTGCCGGACGCGCCATGATGCGGGTCTTCTTCGAGACGCAGTTCTTCCTGACCGACGACACCTGGCGGCGGCTGAGCTTTCGCTGGGGCTGTTTCTTCCTGATCCTGGCGGTGGCCAATGAAGTGGTCTGGCGCGGCTTCACCGAGGGGGAATGGGTCTTCTACAAGACCTTCATCGCCGCCCCGGCAAGCTTTCTGTTCATGATGGCGCAACTGCCGCTGACGCTTCGTGGCAGGCTGCCGTCCTCGCAGGCGGGGCCGGTCAGTACGGAATGACACTGCCGTCATAGGCGAACAGCGTGCCGCTATCCTGCGGCGTCAGCCCGTCGAGGACAGCCCACATCCGGCCGGCGGAATCATCGGCGCTGAACAGCTTGTCAGCCGGCACACCCCCCTGGAACGGCTTTGACAGGTCGGTATCGACAGTGCCGGGATGAAGCGTCGCCACACAGGCATTGGGGTTGGCCCGCGCCAGCTCGATCGACAGGGTCCGCATCAGCTGGTTCAGCGCCGCCTTGCTGGCCCGGTAGGCGTACCAGCCGCCAAGCCGGTTGTCCGAGATCGAACCCACCCGCGCCGAGATCGCCGAGAAGCGCAGCGCGTGATCGCCTTTCAACAGGGGCCACAGCTCACGGGCCAGGAGCATCGGGCCAAGCGCGTTCACCCGGTAGAGACGGACAAGCGCCTCGGCATCAATGTCGGCAATGCGCTTTTCCGGCCGGATTTCGCCCTCGCGAAGGATACCGGAGGTGCAGATCACCCGGTCCAGCCGGGGCAGAATGTCCCGCATGGCGGCGCAGGCGGCGCGGATGCCGGCGTCGTCCGTGATATCCATGGCAAGGAAGGTGATCCGCGGGTCGGCGGCAAGCTCGGCATGGGCCGGCGAGGCTTCGGGCTGCCGCGCGGTGATCACAAGTCGTTCCGCCCCGGCAGCCAGCGCCCGTCGTGCCAGCGCCAGCCCGATGCCGCGCCCACCACCCTGTATCAGCACATTCACCTGTCCGCCTCCGCTCTGCCATGGGGTGGCGTGACCCGATGTCACAACG
>MDSZ01178779.1_pt1 | contig 10120 bp, 5 predicted proteins | sample 811201 | NCBI WGS metagenome assembly MDSZ01 (sample SAMN05326647, study PRJNA326480) | marine metagenome | isolation source: seawater | place: Indian Ocean: North | collected 2010 | reverse complement strand
GTTTGACCCTACCAAATGGGCTGCTTGGGTTTTAAGTAAAGTGGGGTTGGCCTCTGATTTGCGCCGTGTGCCTGACGAGAAGATCATGCTTGCGGAAATACGCCAAAAGCAGAAGCAGTTAAGCGAGAGGCTTTCCAATACACCTCGACCGGTTTGTGAAAATGCCCAAGCGCTTTTTGCTGAGGCAGGGGAGAAGCTTCATGCTGCTGCAGAGTCATGGGAGCGCGCCAAGAATGAATACGCGAAAGCCGCGCAAAAGAAGATTAACCTCACCAAGGAACAGCTTGCCGAATTGCGCGCGCAGTTTGAAGTAGCGGTCGCTGAGTTGCGCGAAGCCATTCAGCAATGGCACGCTGCTCACCAGCAATTGGCTGGTCAATTGGCTTAACGCCTATAAATACTTCTCGCTTTGGGGTTTTTTTAGCTATAGAAGTCTTCTGTTTGTTTTATTCATCGTTTTTGTGAATAAAACTAATACCCGACCAACGCATATGTGGCGGGCTTTTGCCATGAAAAAGCTGATACCTTACATCCTACTGGCCCTGGCTTTTGTCGGGGGAACTATTTTAGCTCAAGAAGCTTCCGAATCTGTTAATGGCGATACGATCGCAGCAGAAGAGTCCTCTAGCGATACCACCGCAGCAAAAGAGCCCTCTTCCCCTGTTGATTCGGCGATAGGAGCGGCAAATACTTCATGGATCATGACCGCTACTGCATTGGTGCTGTTTATGACTCTTCCCGGGCTCGCATTATTTTATGGCGGTCTGGTTCACAAAAAGAATGTCCTTTCAGTGCTCATGCATTGCTTTGCAATAGCATGTGTCATGAGTGTGGTCTGGTTAGTTGCCGGTTATTCTTTGGCCGGGTTTAAGGGTGGTAATGATTGGGTTGGAGGCATATCAGCATTCTTTGGTAAGGGCCTTACAATAGCTGACTCAGGAGGAACTGATATTCCAGATATTTTGACCTTTGCTTTTCAGATGACATTTTTCATCATTACTCCTGCACTGGTCGTTGGTGCGTTCGTTGAGAGGGTTAAGTTTTCAGCAGTGATACTCTTTGCGATTTTATGGGGACTCTTTTGCTATGCTCCGATCTGTAATATGGTTTGGAATGGAGGGTTGTTGTATAATGAAAACGAAGAGTCAGGCAAAGTTGTAACAAACTGGCTCATGGGAGAAAATGAAGGGGTTATAGACCTTGCCGGAGGCATTGTTGTTCATATCACTGCCGGTGTCGCAGCACTCATCTTTTGTGTCATGGTAGGACCTCGTAAAGAGACGTCCCCGCCGCATAACCTTGCAATGACTCTGACCGGTACCTGCATGCTGTGGGTCGGTTGGTTTGGATTCAATGGTGGAAGTGGATTGGCAGCTAATGGTGCCGGATCCATGTCCATCGTGGTGACTCATATTTCAGCAGCTACCGCAGCGCTGACATGGATGCTCATTGATGTCGCTACCACAAAGAAACCAACGGTGCTTGGCATCTGTACTGGTGCAATTGCCGGGCTTGCGGCCATCACGCCCGCTTCTGGGGTCGCCGGCCCCATCGGAGCTCTGATTATTGGAGTAGCGTCTGGTGCAATTTGCTGGTACTTCTCAATCAAGGTCAAAAACCATTTTGGATATGATGATTCACTCGACGTTGTTGGTGTTCACGGAGTCGGTGGACTCGTTGGAACCCTTCTCGCGGCAGTAGTTGCCGTTGGGGCTTTGCAGGGAACTCAAAATGGAGTTGGTGAGGATTATAATATGTTCGCTCAGCTAGTAACTCAGGCCAAAGGTTCAATCTTTGCTGTGGTTTTCACAGCTGTTGTTACAATTATCATACTGAAGATTATTGATATGACGGTTGGACTAAGAGTCAGTGAGTCAGATGAGAGACTTGGGCTGGATCAATCAGCTCATGGAGAAACAGCTTATAACGATTAGACTATAATAAGGACATTTAAATGAAGAAAATTGAAGCAATTGTTAAACCCTTCAAATTGGAGGAAGTAAAGGATGCCTTGGCCGAGGTCGGTGTGGTAGGCATGTCTGTCAGTGAGGTTAAAGGCTTCGGTCGTCAAAAAGGGCATACAGAAATTTATCGTGGTAGTGAATATACGGTCGATTTCCTCCCCAAGGTGAAGATCGAAACCGTGGTGGCTGACGATGCTGTGGATGATGCCATCAAAGCTATTACTAAAGCAGCGGGCACTGGTAAAATCGGAGATGGAAAAATCTTTGTGCTCCCGATTGAGCAGGCCATCCGTATTCGCACTGGCGAAAGCGGCGGGGAAGCAATTTAGTTTGCTAGTTTTGGTGCGCCTGCACTTATATTTTTTGTAAATAGGCGTTTTTATTCAATAAGTCTATTGGGGGGCTTGACCGTTTAGTCGGGGTTTGTTCAGCTATTGAGAACGTTACCCAACGCTTATAAATGGTGTAATGTCTATTCTAGATCATTATGAAGCTGCTCGCAAAGAGTTACTGGATCTGGGGTTGCGTAATTCATTGCTGAATTATCGCCACTCATCTGCCCGCGGTGTTCGCGTGCAGGGAGAGTCTTCTTTGAACATTTATCATCTTCTCGTTCTCAACGAGAAGGAAATGACCTTTGTTCCACGAAAAGGGTTGGAAGTTGATCTTTCACCTCATCTTACCAATGCCCGTAGACGTCTGGAAGATTTACCCAAATGGCCAAAGAAAGGATTGTTAGACAAGGATTTGGCTGCCCATCTTAAGACTGTGGGTAATTCTACGGGAAAGGTTCTCAATGCGGTGATGAGCCTCTCGCAGCGGGTGGAAATTGCTATTGACCGGGCTGTAACTGAGGATAATGAGGCGGCCGGTCGGCAATTGCTAGATGAAGTGGAATTTGCAATTCATCAGGCAGAGTTAGTTCACAGTCGGGTGCAGCGTGCCCGCGAGATTTTAAAGCGACCGCTAGCTTCTGAAAAGGTTCGGATTCTCTCAGAGTCGCTAGAGCGGGAAATTGATATTTTGGCTCATGAACATCTGGTTCGGGTAGATGATGCTGCAGCGGGCGGGGCACTACGAAGGGAATGGCTTAAACCATTAAGTGAACAAGAGCTTAGCGATACCCGCCTACAGACTAATGACACGGACCGGAGACTTCAACGTCGGTTGCTGAATACCGAGCGCTCGGCTCGTACCTACATCGAAGAGCGTGGGGTGAATGTACTTTATCTTGCACTGGGTATGTTGCATTGGCGAGATGCGGATGATCCCAAGCGCGAGCTCAAGGCACCGCTACTCTTGGTGCCGGTAAAACTCCAGCGTGCGGCTGTGCGTGAGCGTTATAAACTTTCCTACACCGGCGATCATATTGAAGAGAATCTATCTCTGGCATTTAAACTGAAACAGGATTTTGCGGCTGAGTTACCGCCATTCCCCGAGATTGAAGACATGGATCCCAAGGCTTACTTCGAGGCGGTAAGGAAGTCGGTTTCTGGCCTGCCAAACTGGGAGGTGGTTGATGATGAGATTTATCTCGGCTTCTTCTCATTCACCAAGCTGATGATGTATCGGGATTTGGATTGTGCTTGTTGGCCGAAAGAGGAACAGCCTACGGAGCATCCCTTGCTTAAGGCCGTGTTGGCCGATGGCTTCAATGAATCTGGTTCGGCCTATGAGGATGAGACGCTATTGGATGACCATTTACCGCCAGAAGAGTCGCATCAGGTAGTCGATGCAGACGGCTCGCAGCTGACCGCGATACTTGATGTGAAAGATGGGCGTAATATGGTCATCCAAGGCCCTCCAGGCACCGGGAAATCCCAGACTATTACCAATCTGGTGGCACAGGCATTAGGGCAGGGTAAGCGGGTGCTTTTTGTCGCAGAGAAAATGGCTGCCCTTGAAGTGGTAAAGCGTCGTTTGGATACAGTTGGATTGGGGGATGCCTGTTTGGAAATTCATAGCCACAATGCCAACAAGAAAGGGATGATTGATGAGTTGAAACGGACACTTGGGCAGGGGCGAGTGATTGAGCAGGCTGAGGCCAAATCCGATATGGAATTATTGGGTAGTATTCGAGGCAAGCTCAATGAGTATGCACGCGCAGTTAATGAACCGCTCGCGCAAACTGGATACAGTGCTTATGAGATCTTTGGAGAACTCATTCATCAACAAAGACAGCTAAAAGATGTAACCGATCAACCTCGTTTGCAGTCTTTGGTCGATGGTTTGCGAGATTTAGATACAATTCTTAATTGTACCCGCGCGCAACTAGAGGAGCGTACAGTTGCAGTTGGCCGCCTGCAAAAGCATTTGAAAACTTATGGGCAACCCGTAAAACATCCCTTTCGTGGTTCGAAGATAGGCATGGTAATGCCTTCTGATCGAGACCGGTTAAAGGATGAATTGTTGCGGGCTCTGGATTCGGTTCATGCTCTAACGAACTCAGTGAATGCATTGCACGCAGAGTTGGGTTTTGGGAATAACAGCAATTGGTCGGACGCACAGTGTTTGATTCGCATGGCTCACTTGGCAGAGGGAGCTCCTGATTTACGGGGTATTCAACTTCGTAGTCGAAACTGGGACGAGGAAATTCAGGTGCTGGGTGATCTTCTCAAAACCGGGCAAGAACATTCTGACCTGAAAGCTAACCATCAGGAAACCTTGATTCCTGAGGCTTGGGGTCGTGATGTGCTTGTGCCTCGGGCTGCGATCGTGGAGCACGGGGAAAAATGGTATAAGTTTATCATTGGCGATTACCGCCGTGCCCGTACAGAAATTCGCGCGCTCTGTAAGGCTGGCCAAGCACCAAAGGAGCCGATGGCATTACTCAAGCTGACCGACGCCATTATGACTGAAGCTCGACTCAAAAAGGAAATAGCCGGAAAACAGTCTGTTGCTGAGGACACCTTTGGGCGCCAGTGGCGTGGCGTGGAGTCAGATTGGGGTAAACTGGAAGTTGTTTGCAAATTCGTGGAACAACTTAGATCGGCCGTGCGTGCTGGGGATGTGGATGGTGCACTAGTCAATTATCTGGAATCCGATTCAGACACACTTCCTTTGCCTGGTTTAGTGAAGGTGATCGAAGAAGCACACGCGTCCTGGCAAGAACAGATGCAGCGATTGTTTGAGTTTTTACAAATAGAGGAAGGCATGCAAAAGGACTGGATTAAGCAATGGTCTTTTGATGAACAAATACGCAAGTTAGAGGCGATGATTACTGGGTTTGAGCGCGTGGATGAGCAGGTAGTCTACAACCAGATTACTGAACCTATCGAAGAAGCGGGCTTGAATTGGGTTGTTGAAGGAGCCTTCCAATGGGAGTCGGCACCTCAGCATTTGGTGCACTGGTTTCGTAACGCTTGGTTTGAAAGGATGTTGCATGAACTTCTTGATTCACGTGAATCGCTACGACGTTTTAATCAAGCGGCTCATGCGCAGGATATTTTTCGGTTTCGTGAGTTAGATCAATTACTCTTTCTCTTTAACCGTATTCGTTTGGCTGCCCGCCATTGGGAAGGATTACCTTCAATGGTGGGCAATGGCCAGTTGGGGATTTTAATGCGTGAATTCGAAAAGCGTGTCCGGCACTTACCGATCCGTAAACTAATCACGCGAACCGGTCGTGCCATGCAGGCGATCAAACCTGTGTTTATGATGAGCCCCATGTCCATAGCCAGTTTTCTGCCGCCGGGTTCGGTTCATTTCGATCTGGTGATTTTTGATGAGGCCAGTCAGGTCAAACCGGTGGATGCATTGGGGGCGATACTCCGGGGTAAACAGCTTGTTGTTGTGGGTGACAGCAAGCAGATGCCACCTACCCGGTTTTTTGATTCGCTTGGAGGAGGAGAAGATCTAGATGATGAAGACAATCGGTTGGCGGATTTGGAAAGTATTTTGGGTACGATGACCGGTCAGCGTGCACCGCAACGAATGTTGCGGTGGCACTACCGGAGTCGTCATGAATCATTGATCGCCGTTTCCAATCAGGAATTTTATGATGGTAATCTAGTTTTATTTCCGAATTTCAATCCCAAGGATCCGACTTTAGGAATCAAATATCATTATTTGCCTGATACGGTGTACGAACGTGGTGCCACCAGTTCCAACCCGTTAGAGGCAAGAGCGGTGGCTGAAGCTGTATTTCGCCATGCACGAGAATGTCCCGAATTATCTCTTGGTGTAGCAGCCTTTAGTGTCAAGCAAATGCAGGCAGTATATGATGAAGTAGAACGAATGCGAATGGAGGATAACTCTTGTGAGGAGTTCTTTGGGGCACACGAGCATGAGCCGTTCTTTGTAAAGAATCTTGAAAACGTACAAGGTGATGAGCGGGATGTAATTTTTATCAGCGTTGGCTATGGGCGGGACAAGGACCGGAAGGTGTCAATGAATTTTGGGCCACTGAATAGCGACGGCGGTGAACGTCGATTAAATGTGTTAATCACCCGGTCGCGTCGTCGGTGTGAGATATTTACCAACCTGCGTGCACTGGATATTGATATGAACCGGACTTCAGCCCGGGGCGTGGGTGTTTTCAGAGCGTATCTGCAATATGCTCAGACCGGGGTGTTGGAGGCCGATTCGGAGTTATCTCATTCGGTTGTTAGCACACTCTTTGAGGAGGAGGTGGCAGAGTTTCTTCGGCAGGCGGGCTATCAAGTGCAAATGAAAGTGGGGGCAGCTGGATTCTTCATTGATTTAGCCGTGTTTGATACCAATAAATCCGGTGCTTATCTACTGGGGATCGAATGCGACGGACCGGAATATAATCGTGCCCGTACTGCACGTGATCGGGACCGACTGCGCCAGCAGGTATTGGAGGGGCTTGGTTGGCAAGTTTACCGGTTATGGAGCGTGGAATGGTTTGCTCATCCTGTAGCTGAGCAAACCCGCCTTCTGGCGGCTATTGAGGCGGCTCAACGTGGTGAGAAATTTAGTTTTCAATCTTACTCGGATGAAGAAGCGGATCAGCTTCGTAGTAAACGATTGGAGGAACTGAAAAGGGTTCAGCGGGAAGCTTCTTCTGCAAAACTGACGGGGGCAGTAAGTCAGCCAGCATACGTAAAGGCCAAGTTCAAGATCAGTACGCGTAACAAAGATTTGGTTGAAATGTCCTCTGAAAAGCGGGCGGAATGGATCACTAAGATAGTGCAGGCGGAGTCTCCTATTCATGAGGATGTTGCTTACTCCCGATACCTGGAACTTGCTGACCGTCGTAAGGGTTCTAACAATGCGCGTTCATTCAGTGAGGGGGTTTTGGCGGCCAAAACTGGTGAATCCGCCACTGTTTGGGAAAAAGACGGGTTTCTCTTTGATAATGTAGACTTCAAAGTTGTAGTGCGGGATCGACGGAGGCTTAAGAGTGATGAGCGTAAACTGGAATGGGTGGCAGATGAAGAACTTGATGCCTCTATTTTGTTGGCGGTCCATCAAAGTTACGGCATGGAACAGGAGGATATCTCAATTGCCTCTACAAGATTGTTGGGTTTTGATCGTACCTTGGAATCCATGCGCGTACGGATTAACGCTCGGGTGGCAGCTTTGATGGAAAAAGGGCAGCTCATGGAGTTTGAGGGGCAAATCCAAATATTAGAAAAGGCAACCAATGAGTGCTGATCAAAATCGGAAATGGCTTGAGACGAATGTGTCTCTTTTTAGCCGAATGCCGGCAGACTTACAAAATGATCTCTTGGTAATACTTCCTTCATTCATTGCTCAGGTTGGGTGGCAAGGGAAAGAGGGCCTGCAAATTACCGATGAAATGAAGGTGTGTATTGCTGCTGAGGCATGTATTCCTCTACTTCGTATGTCTGGTGGGTTGGATAATTATCAACGATTGAAACTGGTGGAGGTATTTCCCGAAGATTTGGCGAAAGTGAGTGCGCCCGGTGTTGCTGGTGATGCAAATTATGAACGAGTTCGGTTGGGATGGCGTTGGGCTCGCGAAGGGATGGGAAATGGAGAGGATGGTTACAATCTTATTATTCATGAATTTGCTCATATCATTGATTTTGCTTCCATGGATGGGCAAGCAGATGGAGTGCCTCGGTTTGAGAGTTACCGTGAAATTCGGGACTGGGAACGGTTTGTTTCTCAGAATTACGAGGATTTCCAACGAGAATTAGGTAGTAATAATGAATCTTTTAGTGATTATGGTAGTTCCAATGAAGCAGAGTTTTTTGCCTGCGCCACAGAATCATTTTTTGAACGGGGCGCTAAGTTTCATTATGAATGGCCCGAAATTTATGATCGATTAAAGGACTACTATGGAGTTGATCCAAAGCTGTGGGTAACAGGGATTAAAATCAAAGAATCAGAATCGGAAGTTCAGGAGCTGGTTTCCCCTGAAATCTCAGATTCGGATTCTCAAGACGAAACTCTTCAAAACAAAGGTTCGGAGGATGATTCTGTCACGGAACTGGAAGCAGGATCACCGGCAGAGCTGAAAGAGCAAGCAGAAGACGAACAGTTTAAAAAAGAGAAGGAGGAGCAACAAGAAATTCAAGTAAAGACTGAGCAGATTGAGGAATCGGACCTTCTGTCAGTCAATGTTGATGCCCGTGGTTTGGGCAATATTACTGAATATCATGCCAATGGGGTTCGAGCTTTTTTGTGGGAGGTTCGTGATTTCATTAATGAAGGCCCATGGCGCCGTTGGAACAACAAGGGAGATCTAGTTGAGGAAGGATGGTGTCGAAAAGGCGTTCGTGACGGGCGTTACAAACTTAATCACTTGAATGGTAAAACAAAGATTGATGGAACTTATAGGAACGATAAGCGAGATGGTAAGTGGCGAGTTTTTGGGGAGGATGGAGCTTTGTTGCAGGAGAATCACTATCAGCAAGGGGATTTAATTAAATGGGAAGTGTGGAGTGCGCCAGATCAATCTAATAAATATGGTGGCTGGAGTTGATTGTTTAATTGGTGCTACTTTCAGTTTCTCCTCCTTTTGATTTCCGCCCGCAACGCGGCGATCTCATTCAGCGTCTGGTTCTCACGTTCCTTGATCACCTTGAAAGCCAATTCCGCGGCTTCATTGATCTCAGTTAAACGGGCTTCAGCTTGCTCGAGATTTTCTTTCAATTCTCGAACGCTTAACTTCACAAATTCCTGAGACGGATCATCCATAAGGTGCAGTAGGGTTACAGAAACACTTCCTTTTGGCGAACGGCATCGTCTGGGAGCCAGCCATTTTCAGCGGCTTCGCTGAGCATGCTCTTCGTACCGTCATCCTTGTGAAACCACAGGTTGCCGGGGCTGACATGAGTATTCCAGTGTTTCTGGAAGAGAAGCGCGCGTTCCTTGTTGCGGGCGAGCGCCTTAGGCACCGCATGCACTTTCACTACTTCGCGCCGGTATTTTTTCTCCAATGTATTGTCTACGATGTATTCGGACACAAACTTCGGTAGCTGGCTCGTCACCCAAGTGTCGGTGTGCCGGCTTTCGGAATATTCGAAATCTTCTTGGCGCTGGATGACATAGCGTGCGTCTTTCACGGGCCCGAACACATCGGCCATAGCTTGGGCGAACAGGCGGCTGGTGGCCTCGTTGGCGCTCTCGAGAAAAATACGCACGTAACCGCCGGCACGGTCGGTAACGTTGATATTTTTCTCCGCTTCAGGCAGGCTCATGGTTTCCAACAACCCTGCCTCGGCTAAACCGCCAATCACTGCGCGGCCGATGGCTTGGGTTAGGGTGCCGTCGGTCCATTCCTGACTAAGGAGTGAAAGCGCCTTGAAGCCCATGCCCCCTCCGGCTTTTTTCTCCACTGCTTGGATGGGCTCGGGGTGGTACGGCTCTCCGATTTTCCACAAGCTTCGGAAATGCGGTCGCTGGCCCACGCGCTCGAGCATGTCGCGGTTCAGATCTACCATGTTTTTTTCCACACCTTCCGGTTTGATTTCCGTGAAAGCCGCGTGCACGTGGCCAACGCCTTTTTCGATGCAGCCATCGTCGGTAACTCCGAAGAGATGTTTGTGTTTTTTGCGAAACCGGTGGTAATCGTCGAGGCCCTTTTTGAATTCCGGCGCGATGCAAACCACGTCCCAGTTGTTGGCCAGCTTTTCGGGTGCGTTCGGGTCCAGCCGGAACGATCGCCCGCGCAATTGGTTGATGGTCATTGAGGTGGTCACGCAAGTGAGGTCGATGAGCAC
>MDSZ01026320.1_pt1 | contig 10120 bp, 9 predicted proteins | sample 811201 | NCBI WGS metagenome assembly MDSZ01 (sample SAMN05326647, study PRJNA326480) | marine metagenome | isolation source: seawater | place: Indian Ocean: North | collected 2010 | reverse complement strand
CAGTTTGTCCTTTGATCCCTGCGAAAGGCAGTTTGATCATGTTTCTTTCAGTCCAGAAGAAAGTGTTGTTTGGATCCTTATCTGGTAAGAATCTTAGAACAGCTTCTTGTCCTTCCTGAATATTCCAATGTGGAAATATGGCGTTGTCTCCGCCAGTTGCAGAAGTGGAGCGATTCACTTCCTGAGATTTTAACTTCGCTCTTATTTCAGCCAATGTAGCCATAATGTAAGCCTCCTTATTTGCCTATGTTTGTGCCTAAATGTATCTTAAGCATTTTATCTTAATATACACAGATATTTATCTAAAGTCTACTACTATTATTGGTAATTTGCTAGATTGGCGATTCTTTCTACTTCGTCGTCTACGCCTGCGATGTTAAAACCGCTGTCTTCTTTTTTGTCTTCGTTAACCTGTTCTTTTACTGGTTCTTCTTCTTGGAAAAATTCTTCTAATTGTAGGCCAGCAAGTTCGATTGCATCTTTGAGTGTGTATTCTTTGTCACCTACTTTAAACTTGTCACCTGGTTTCATGCCCGCCGCTTTGGCTTTTTGCACTGCCATTGCAAATTCGTTGCCTTCTGCTCTGACCATTACGTCTGATTTTGTGCCACCTTGTTTCAATTTGTCATAGTTCTTTCTTAAAAAATCAGTTGCCTTATCATAGTCAGGTCCTTTCATAACTGATTCGCCATCGCTATTAAGCACGTCATAAATCATCTTTCCGTCATCGCCTCTGTACATTGATACGTAAGGTTTGATTTTTGCATCTTCTCCAATTTTCTCAACATTGTCAGCCCAAGTTTCAAAAGTTTCTTCTTCTTTAGCTTTGCCTGTTCTGTCTTTTTTAGGTGAAAACGCACCCGGATCCATTCTCACCTCGTCCGCATATTTTGGATCGTTCTGCATTTTTTTGTAATCGTCAATATATCTTTTGGCTAGTTGAATTGCAATTTTTTTATTCTTCATATAATCTTTAGTTGGTTTGAAAAAAGGTTGTCCCTCGCCGTCAAGTTCGTCAGCTACTCTTGAAGCGAAATTTGCCACTTGATCTTCTTCGCCACCTTTTGTTAACAATCTTGAAGCTATATCTGATAATATCGAACTTAACATGGTATTTTTATTTGTGAATTTTGTTACTTTCAACATATTGTCAGCAGTGTCATCTTTTCTTAAAACTAATTTTTTATTTGGATCATTCAAAAAACCTTGAACAGCAGGACCTAAATCAACAGGAGCTTGTACATCTCCTTTATCCTTGAATTCTTTCATGTCCTCTTCTTTATCTTTTCTGAACTTCGGTTTAAGTTCTTTACCTTTGAAAGCTGTAACTCCTGGTTTAACTTTTTCAACTTCTCCACCTTTAGCCAAAAATGCCTTCATCATTTTTTCTCTTTCAGCTCTTTTTTCTGGCGTGTCAAATTCACTCATTACTCTGTGTATGATAGGTAATGCTTGTTCTATTCTTTCATCAAAATGTGTTTGTGTAAATTTTTCTCTATATGAATTTGCAGTCTCATCATCCATTTCTACTGTTTCAGTTTTTTTATAATCTTTGACTGCTGTTTCATAGTGTCCTTGTTTGCTTAAATTTTTTACATAAGTTCTTAAATTTTCTAATGTTAATTTAGTTTGCTCGATTATGTCACCAGCGTTGTCATTTAACTGATCTTTGTTTGAAGCGTATCTTGAAAATGAATTTAATTTAGCAATGTCTTCTGATGTTTGTATAATATGTTGACCAAAATCATCATGTGGTCTTCCGCCATTTGCTACGTGTCTCGTCATTGCTCTAGCACCAGCCAAATGTATGACTGGATATTTAAATCTTTCACCATCTTCGTTTTCGATGTATAATGAGTTAATGTGTCTTGATCTTGCACCTGGCACTGTTTCATCAACAGGTCCTGAGTGTCTTACTATTAACCTTGTTTTGTCTAAATTTTCGTATGAGCTTTTTCTGGTGCCTGTAAGCCCTTCTTTGACTTCAACACCTGCTAGTTTTGTAATTCTTTGTAGTTCTTCTGACATTGTGTCAGTATTTACCGTTTCGCCCGTGTCTGCTAGATTCTTGTAATCCTGCTTCGATAGGCTGGATTTTGTAATATCTCTTATGTCAAATTTAAGTTGATGCTCAACTGCAAAATCTTTCAGTTCACGAATAAAGCCATACCACTCATTTTTATCGTCTTCATCAATTTTTTCCACCATGTCTCTATTATAAAATACTTTCATTGACTGGCCATCTGCTAGACTTACGGAAATTCTCCCAAATTTGTCTTGATCCTCAGTAAATTCAAAGTCAAAAAACACCGCTTTGGTAGGATCAGCTGTCGCGTTGCCTTCAGAATCGCCAATAGTAATATTGCCAAATTTGCTTCTAATTTTGTTGAATAAGTCTGAGCTTGTTTTTGGTGAAATCATACTGTATTTATTATGTGCCTAGGTTAGCGAATATAGGCATTGGCGCAGTGTATTCTGAGGTTCTATTGGTCCATTGCTCGAATATTTTGGGATCAAAGTCGGCTAGTACCTTCATCATACGTGTAGCCAATAAACATGCACTTACTAGATCATCGTGCTCGCCTGGTTTGCCCTTGTAACTGACTCCAGTAGCAACGAAGTTTTTAAGTTCTGAAATCAAAGGTTTACTGTTCAACTCCATTTTGTTATTTTCAACAAGTTCTTTGAATTTTGCACAGGCATCAATTTTATGTTTTGCAGTTGTGTTGAATCCTCTTCTAAATTTTCTTCTGTGTCCTTTTCTTATAGGTTCTGATAGGAACATTCCATTTATGTTTTCTTCTCCTATGTCCATAACCCGCATTAGGGCCGCTTCTCCAAGCGTGTTGTTTTCCATTGAGTAAAAAATACTTGGGTTTGCTGTTGTGTCTTGTTCTTGCACAGTGTCATTTATGTATTTTGTAATGCTTTGTAAAATCCTAATTTGTTGGTTTGCAGGAGTTGTGTTATGATGCCACTCGCCTACTTGTTTAAATGTTGGGAGTTCAAATATCTGTATTGCCGCATAATCTCCACCTGTACCTAGACTTGGGTCAAGTGCAACCATGTAAGTGTGTTTTGGCTTAGGCTTTGAATACCATCTTACTTGGCCTTGTGTCCATACTGGATCTTTTCCTTCTAATTCAACTAATCTAACACTGTTAATAAGTGTCTCATCATAGATCAAGAATTCACACTCGTGTTCTCGCCTAAATCTTTCTTCACCTATTCTGGATTTTTCTTGTTCCATCCATGCTTGATCTCTTTCTGGATGTTCTGACCAGTGTGCCTTCATGGCGTAGAATCCATTAGTGCCTACTACATTGTCATTACCGAAATCATCATATCGTTTACAAGCTTCTTTCCAGATTAGTGCAAACTGATCTTCATCGGAATTTGGTGTGGATGTGATTAAACATTTACCTCCTGTTGACAGAGTTGGAGAAAGTGATGTCCAAAACTCTACTGCTTTCTCAGGTGGTTGCACGAAAGCAAACTCATCACAATATATCAATGTTAGGGACATACCCCGTCCAGTATTTTCAGTTGTGGTAGTTGCCATTATTTTTGAGCCGTTATCAAATTCGATAGAGTTTCTGTTGTATTGTGTTACACCTGCTTTTATCCAGCTAGGCAACATTTCATAGGCATATCTTACCCTTGACATGATGTCAGAAGCACCAGCATATTTGTGAGCGGCAATTAGTATTTGTGAATCCGGCTTAAACATCGCATACCATATTAGGTATCCAGATGCACAAGTTGTCTTCCCGGTTTGTCGTGGTAGCATTGCAATTGAAAACCTGTGATCATTATAACTTTGTATCAATCTTTTTTGATAATCATATGGTTTGAAAGGCAACGATCCTCTGGTAGGATGTTGTATTTTCATAAAAGACTCCATAAAAAATAATGGACCACTTTTTTCATCCATACATTTTTCAAGTTGTAAAACTTGGTCTTTTGTGTATTTGTGTTTCTTATGCGCCTTCTTTATCTGGTCGCTATCTAATGATACATAAGCCATAGTAGTGTATTTAACGTAAAATTACAGGTGGAAATTTCTTAGATCCCCGGTCATATAAACCGGAATACTTTGTTTTGTTACAATGTTTTCAACACTTTTCATTTGTTCTAGTTGAGTGATTAATTTTTCTTTTTCTAATTTGGATAAATTTTCTATACAATTTTGGCTCCACCATTCATCTGTCATGTGTTCCCATTTTCTAATTTTATGTAAATTCAAGCTATTGCATTTTAATTTAACACCTAGATTCCATGCATCTAGAATCTCTTTATAATTTTTATTTTGCACAACAAAACTTATATTTGTTCTGATGTTTTTGTCGACACACATCATTATGCCTTTTTTTACAATCTCAAAATTTCCTCCTCTGACATCTTTGTAAGTTTGATTTGATCCTGCGTCTAAGCTGACATCTATTGAAACTATGTTGTCCTTCAACTTATCTATAATTTTTTCATTCTTTATTAATAAGTTTCCGTTAGTTATTATTTGAAATTTCCAATTTGGACCGAAATCTTGTTGTAAAAAATCCTTATAGGCCTTTGATGCAAATACATCACCGGCTCCATCGAACTGTAAAGTCACATTTTTGTCTTTATAATATTCATATAGATGTTTAAGTATTTTTACTGCATTAGGATCAGCTAGATTATTAAAAATATTTGTTGTCCTACAACTTTCACAAGCAAGATTACAGTTTTTATCTATAGATAGTAGTACGTGTCTTGGATAAATGTGATTATTAAGCACATTTATATCTCTATCTGGCACTCTACCTTTCTCAGGACATACGATACTACAACTGCTATAATCTTCATTCAATATTTTATTTTTAAAATTGTTTAATTTTTCGGACGCAAGAACTGTTTCAAAATCGTCATCTATCACGTTGCCTATTGCTCCTACTGTGTGCCAGTCGCCACAAAGGCAAGGTGAGACTTGACCTTTATCATCTATAACGATCGTGGACCAAGGGCCTATACAAAGTTTCATCTAATTATTTAAATGAAAATTACTCTTTATTTTCGGTAGGTTCTGCGGCTTTTTTAGCTTCTGCTTGGTAGTTTTTTTTGAAACTTTCGTATTGAGCAGTAAGACTTTTTGCCATGTTTTCTGCGGCAAGTTCATTGTCACCTGGGTGACCTTTTTTGATTTGAACTTTTTGTCTGTTTAATCCACCCGAATGAACATTTACTAAATCATCTATTGATTGTACTTTTTGGTCGTTTGTATAACCAGCTGGTGAATTTGCTAATTCTGTTTCGTCTCTCTTCTCATCTCCATGACTCATCATGTCTGGAGTAACAGGTTTAACACCTGCTAATTTTAAAATTTGCATCATTAGACCCATTTCTTTTGGATCATCTGTCATGATGTGCATATCTTCTTTTACTGTTTCTTTTTTCATATCGTCTTTTTTATTTATGTCCTTGCCCATTGCTTTTTTAATGGCTATATCTCTTGATTTTAAGTAGTCTTTTGAATCAATATCACCATCTTTATCGTGATCGGTGCCTTGTTTCTCCTGTACTTCACCTTCAGCATCGATACCTGGTTTTCGTGTGCCACCATCTTCGAAGTCATCTCTCACCATGTTCATTGCAACATCATATTCATATGATTTTGGAAAGTCTTCTGACCTTTTCTTTTTGTCCATGTCAGCTAAGACTTGAACTTTTGGCATTTTTAGGTTACCGTCTTCGTCTGTATATTCGCCAACTATGTCTTGTGCGCCGATGTGTACATCGCTCATGCCACCAACTTCATTAACACTTTCATCTTTCGCCATTTCTGCTTTATGTTTTGCGTACATTTCAGCCGCTTTTGCATAATCACTAAAGTTCATTTTTTCTACTGGTGGAAGATTTTCTCTTTTTAGGAAATCTTGAAAGGTATGGCAGTGTTCTTGTACTGGTTTTTCTGTCTGTGTCATTTCTGTGCTTTTGATTGCATCAGAAACTTCAGCACCTCTTTTTTCGTATTCTCTTAATTTATTAAGTATGTCAATCATTTCTGCCATGTTATGCTCTCTTTGGATCTGGATGTGGGTTTTTTGGTTTTGAAAAAGGACTTGGTGTGCCTTTCTCGTCTTTTTCCATTTGTTTTTGTGCAGTTTCTTTTTTCTCTGCTTCAACTCTTTCTTTTCTGTCTTTTAGTAATTCTTTGAATAAACTTTGATTTGCTTTATCACCAAATTCGTCTTCTGCGTTTACTTTTGGTGCGTCTTTGTATTCAACATCTTGCAACATAGATTTAAATTCTGATTCTTCTTTTTCTTTACCCATGTTTTCCTGATATTCTTCAGTTGGTTCATTTGGCTTTCTTACAACCACACAATCTCTTGTAACTCCCATTTGTTGAGCAATATAATCTGCCATTTCAAAGACTGATGCAGGATAATTTGTAGTGACTTCATAGATAGTCACTGATGTATTTTTCATACTTGGAAAATCTAGAGGTGTTTCTTGGATTGGTGTAGTTTTTCCTGCCGAAATTTTAGCAACTTCAAATTTTTGAAGTGCTTGTTCTAATTTTGCACCAAATCCTTTGTCTAATTCGCCGGCAATTTTGACTCTGAATTCGTATTGCTTTTGAGATTCTGTTAGATATTTTGTAAAATCACCCATAATGCTGTATTTAGTCTTTCTTCATTAGTTTCTTCATTAATTCATTACGGTCAGTAATGATGGTTCCTTCGCTATCAATAGCTTCGTTTGTGTCATCTGGCCCATCTTTATCCAATTTCATTTTTTTCAGCTGTAATTCAACCATTTTTAGTTTTTTGTCGATTTTATTGCTTTTTGCATCAATGGCGTTTCGTAACATTGTACTTGCAACTTCAAAAATCCGACCAGAATATCGTGAATCTACGTTCATTCCAAGGTCCATCAAATTTTTATAGGAGTCTTCGGCTTCCATGGCCAGTTTGTCTAACTCCAAATCGCTTAATTCTCCAAGTCCTTTTACTTGTGGCAACGCGGCCGCCACCTTATCAAACTCAGCATATGTTTTTTTCAGAGCTTCTTGTGTTTTTGGATCAAGATTTTTGCCAACTGTGTTTTCTTTGATTTGTTTTTCTTTATCTTTCTTGTCTACTTTTGCAAATTCAGATTTGACATTTGGTAAATTAAGTATTTCTTCTAATTTTTTTGTCATGTTTTATTTACTTACGAGATCCATTATGAAATAAGTCTTCTTCTGATACCACCCTGAACCTTATTTTCCTCTGTTTTGCATAAGCGGTGGCGGCCTCCCATTTTGCATAATTTACAACAACTTGTTTTTTCTTGCCCATGCTTCTCCCTGCCGCCTCCATGGTCATTTGTGACTTAGGTTTAACTTCAATCATTTCGGCATGTTTTTTTCCATTTTTGTCCATGTAAATTATAAAAAAGTCTGGAACGTAAACTGTGTACTTGCCCGACAATGGATGCCTGTATGGAATTTTGATGCTTTCGCTGGCCCATTGATAAACGTTTGGGTGTTCATCGCATAATCTCATGAACGCTTGTTCCCAACTTGATCTGTAAGTTGGAGTTTTTGTTCCAACATATTTTTGCCTGTTTTTTGGAACGAATTTTCCTTTGGCAAATCTGGGTAATCTTGGATTCATTAGTCTAGAATATTTCTAGATACTGTGTCTTTTGTAGATCGTTGATTTCTAACACCCAATCTACTAGATTTGTATCTGTTTGCATTTAAAACTGTTGATATAAGTTCTGATAATTGAGCAGGATTTGTGTATGTAAGTTTGTCTAATATTTCTCCGACCGGAACAGAGTCAATTTTGGCCTGTTGCAAAATTATGTATGCAACATCTTCCGCAGGTTGTCTTGCAAAACCTCTTTTTACAAAAAATCCAACGGTGGCATCGTAATCATTTACGGCAAATTCAAATTTTGTCTTGTATGCATCGTCCTGAAGTCTTTCTGCAGTTTTCGTAAGATTATCTTTTATCTTTTGTGGTAAATTTGAGTAATAACTTGCCATTATAAACTAGCCTTTTCTGCCACAATATTTACATCTTGTGTGGTTCTGTTGATTTTAATGTATCCATCACTTACAAGAGCCGAGATCTCGTTTATTACTCTGTCTTGATAAACACTTTTTTCATTATCAGTAAGAGCCGCGTATTCAACATCACTCTGAGCAATGGTCAATCCGTTACGTGATCCGATTGTCTGATAATAAAGTGCCGCCGCCACCTTGTCCTTGGCCAAATCATTTTGGGTAACAAGAGTAACTGCTTCTGTTGGTGAAAGAAAGTTTGTGAATTGCGAAGTAACCTGATTGTTTACGACATTGTTTTCACTGCTTTTACTATCTGTATAGCCTTTTGCAGTCGCCAAAACTGCTCCTGTGGCCACTGCTGTGACTGCCGCATTTCCTACACTAAAGTTACCTACTGGATTTGTAATTGTGCCAGCTTGTTTTCCTATGTCAATTACGCCTTCTTTTACTATGCCTTTTAATTCTTCTTTGACGGCGTCTTTGGCTTTAATTTTTTTAGCATTATTGTATGTGTTGATTCCACGTAATATTGTAGCAACACTAAAATTATTTGATTGTATATCACTTATCACGGAGCCAATGCCATCAACTATCCCACCAGGTCCAAAAATTGATGTGGTGCCTCCACCCAACACACTCAATGGTGATGGTTCAAGGTCATAGTGTATTGTGGCAAAGCCCGGAATCCTGTTCTTGTTTATAATGCCCGCCGAATATAAAACAGTTTCATAAAAAATTTGCATGGTGTTTGCCATAATTCCTTGTCCATCTGCTTGATCAACGTTGTCATGAGACCAAGACCCTATCACAGGATTGACCAACATGAATGAAGTGAACCTTTGTTTGTGTAATGCAAACAGTTCAATTGATCTGAGGAAAGGTTTTTTACGTTGTTGTGCATTGTCCATACCATACTGAGTTACGTTTGGTGCGTCATCATACATGTTATCAACTGTGTTGAATCCTGCAACGTTAGGATTCACTGTCAATGAATCACTGAAATTGTATTCGTAGTATGCTTTCCAGAAAGCGTTGACTGTGTCTGCATGGTCATCGTGGAAAGTTATATTAACAGGTTCATAACCGATACGTGTGTTGATGTAAGTTTTTTTATTGTATTGTTGTTTTTCTTCTATGTTTAGGTTGAACTTTGGAAGGTCAGCACTTTTCACTAACATATTAAGTTCTATTTTTTCATTTGTTGTAAATCTTCTTATAGGTATGCTGTCATCTATATTGAAATGTACGTGAAATAGAAATTTTTGTTTTGGTAAAAGTTTGAAGTTGTCGTCAAGATATAGACGTGAAGCATGACGATAGTCTTTCATTCCAGGAAGACCATTTGAAAATGCATTTAAAAAATTATTAATTGACGGCATACCTAATATTTATGGCCATAAAAAAAGCGCCGTTAAAGGCGCTCTTTTTATATTATAAATGCTAATTTGTATTAGATACCACCACCTGTAGCTAGTGTGCTTACAGTTCTCGTTACCGCAGTACCAATTCCAGTTCCTTGTGGAGTTTGTATTGCGTTATCGTATCTTAAGTTCATTGTTATTGTTACTGGGTCAGATGTTGCATATGCTAAAGTGTTATAGTTCACTGACTCAATAAATGCTCCAAACAATTCAAATGTTTCTAGAACATTCGGAGCTGAAGAACCGTTACCACCATCAAGTATTTCGATTCTTGAAGTAAATTTATAGTCGATACCTGAAGCGGCACTTGCCTGCTCAAAGAAATCAAACTGTTTCTGTACCTGTTCACCGACTAGTTTTGTAACTGCGTTGTTTACATCATCTCTGATTGTAATTGTAATTGGATCCCAAGTGTGTTTTCCTGCAACATATACTCTAGAGTTGTAAACATCTAGTGTCACGTTGTCGAAAGTAAGGTTAGGTCTTGAACAGTCTATTACTTGTTTTGTAAGTTCTGATCTTGGAGTGGATACACCAAAGTTTTCAAGAACAACTCTAAAACGATATTGTAATTTTGGCATCAACAAGCCTTGTGATGCTGAACTTTGATCGTTTGCTAAAGGTACTGTAAATTTTGATAATGTTGATATTGCCATGTGTT
>MDSZ01136989.1_pt1 | contig 10122 bp, 4 predicted proteins | sample 811201 | NCBI WGS metagenome assembly MDSZ01 (sample SAMN05326647, study PRJNA326480) | marine metagenome | isolation source: seawater | place: Indian Ocean: North | collected 2010 | reverse complement strand
ACAACTACATCAGTAACACGTACATTAGTTTGATTATCACCTCGTATCACACATAATTTGTCTTTTTTGTATGTATTCGCATATAATTTTTCATCAACATTATAGTTGGTACCATCAATTGTAGGTGTATCAATATCAATGTCTTTCATGGCTGAATCTTTAACATTATTACCTTCAGAATCAAGTAATTTAAGAGTCAATCTATCTAATTTTGCAAGAGGTGAAGAGTAAAATATGGTAAAATCATCATCGTCATTTTTGTAATAAAGATAAGTTCTGCCTTCTTCAGTACCTTCGTTATACACTAATTGTTTATCAAAATGAATCTTGCAAAAAATTTTCTCATTAAAATTTTTAGTACTAATAATATTTGAATTAAATTCGTCTACAGCAACAAAAAAATATGGTTCTGGAAAGTTGTAGTCTTCTCTTGGTTTAGGTATAATGACACGTCTTAATTTTATAGAAATTACGTTCTTAAGAACTTGAGATACCGATGGATTATCAAGACCCGTTGATTTAAACACAACTGGTGCTGATTGTTTAGCTGTTTCCATATCATTATTGATAGAATTATCAGTATTATTTTCTATTTGAGATACTGTTTGTGATGATTCAGCTCCAAAAACAATTCTAAAATTATATTTGTCAAAATCATTATTACTAAGATTTCTATCTCTTGAACTTACGATAAGATTGTGTGTTTTGATAGTAAGAGATTTACTATTTTGTTCTTTTATTAATCGAGGTATATCAAGAATTGTTTCGTAATATTTCGATATATCATTTTCTTGATATAACTGCAAAAGCTTATCTATATTATTATTTGTATTATTGATTGCGGTGGATTGTTTATTAATACTATCTTTAATAACATCGAGCTCAAGGTTAGGTGTTTCAGTAACAAGTTTTATCGAATCATCTTGTGTTTCATCAGAAAAGGGTTTAGTAGGAAATTGTTTATCAGATACATCAGTTATAGTATTAAATTGGTCATTAACAGTGGATGTACTTCCATTAATATCTTGAATCAAGTCGTTATAATTAATATTTTGGTCTGGTTCCATGTCATTTCCAGATATAGATGAATCATTTTCTTCCGTAAGTGAGGTAAATTGATTATTTAAAATGCTATTTAATTTATCATTATTTTCTGAGTTAAATTGTGGATTTTGTTGTGTAGTAGGATTAAAATTAACCTGTGTAGATTCCATAAATAATTTCTTTTGATTAGAGTCAGACATTGAAATTTGAGAAGGATGATTATAACTGAAATTTATGTTATTATCTTGCTTTTGAAATTGGTTAAGCTTTTCTTGAATTTCTTTTTGCTGTGCCATAAGATGTTGAATTTGTGCACTTGATGGATTACTTAATAAATTTTGTTGGGGGAGTGTATTTTGCATGAAATCTTGTGTGTTTTGAACTACGTTTTGTTGATTATGTGACGAAGATTTTGCTATTGATTCATAATCGGATTGACGTTGGCTACTGAGTTCACTGTATTTATTTTTAATATCATTATTACTTGCATTTAAATTATCTTTAAAATTAATAGGTGCTGGCATTGCTTTAGGCTGATTATCTCGTTCATTAAGTAATTTATTGTAGTTACTCATTACGTTAGATTTACCATTGGTAAATTGACTTGTTGTCTGAGGACGGGTATCAATTTGATTAATATTATTTGTATTAGGTGCATTATTAATATCGCGGCTCATTTGATTTTGACCAGATTTCTTTATAGTTTCTGTAAAATAATTCATTGAAACATTAATTACTTTCTGCGATAAATATCTACTTAAATCAGCATCAGTTGTATTTGAGGGTATATTAAAAGTATTTCGTTGTTTATATATTGCTTTAACGATATTGATAAGTTCATCTTTAAATTTAGGATTTGAATTAATGTCATAATTAGATGTTGAATTAAGTTTATTTCTAAGAATGTTATAAATTATTCCAAAATTTTCTTTTGAAAAAAAGAGTTGTTCCATTATATTATTAATAATATTTAAATTTTTCTTTAAAAGCTTATTTAAAAGTAATATATTTATATAATAAATGAATTCTAATTTATTTAATTACTCATCTCATGTTATAGCTCAACCACAACAGATTAAGCCACTCACTGAATCAAGTAATATTATTATAATAGACTCAAAAGATAGAAATAAAAAATTATACTCCAATTCTAATGATTATACTATTACATTTCCTAATGTATTTAAAGATATTGTAGAGATTGAACTTATTTCGATATGTTACAAATATAGTAATTTTAAGATTGATAAGACATGTAATACCATTTTTTTTGACAATAATTCAACAATTGAAAATATTGAAGTTAAACTACCTGATGGCAATTACACAGATAATGAATTAAGCTCGATGTTTACAAATGAATTTAGTAATAATCAATTACCATATAAAATTACTATGAAATATTCCAGTAGACTGGATAGATATTATTTTTTAATTAATAATTCGGATGTTTACACTCTTAAATTTAAAGGAGAAATATCTAATTATAACAGTAATTTATTTACTGATAATAAAAATGTAACGATATCTCAAAATAACCAAATAAACACTTATAAAAAATATACGAATGGTTCTTACTATGGTTTTAGTCCCAACAATTTTACTAATATGCTTAACATAGATAAAATGACTATATCAGCTACTCAAGATAATGGAAAATTTAACCATAATCTTCTACTAGATTTTTCTGATAATAAAAGTTATTATCAAATGGCTGAAGCTTTTAATATGTATGACAATGAATTGAAACTAACAATAGTTGCAGGAGATACAATTTATGATATAGATAATACTAAATTACAGTCTGATAGCACAAATACAATAAAATTTAAAATTGAGAATAATAAAATTATTATAATGGTTGTTTTGGATGTAAATTTAGAGAATATATTTAGTAGTAATACTGTTCTTAATCCGAATATTTACACTAATATAGTAGTAGGAGACATCATAAAAACTGATTTACGTGATCAATATGTATTACTTGATATAAAAGAATTTGATAGATTGGTATCAATTAATGATAATATTCATAATTCATATGTAAAAATACCTGTAGATATGAACCATCACCAATATTTTGATAATGCAAAAGTTCATGGTACAATTAAATATTTTGACCCAATTATGCCTTCTTTAGATAGATTTACAATACGTATTCGGGACCGTAATGGACAAATTCTTAATGATAATGGTCTTGACCATACGATGATATTTTCCGTAAAATGTCTTAATGATAAAAAAAATTATGAAACCTAATCTGTTAAAATATCATCTAAAACAGATTGAACATTTTTGCAGTCAAATGAATTTATCACTGAGATTTTGTCCATATATGTATTTCTTAACTTATTTATGGTAGTATTTTCTTCATTGTTTAATTCAGATGAGTAAGTATTAACCAAAATATGATAATTTATCTTAGAATTACCATTAATATTTCTAAGTTCATTGATGTAGAAATCAATATTTTTTATACTTTCTTGGTTATTGACGTGACAAACTATAAAATTATATTGGAATGTTTTCTTTACATATAACATTAATACTTTGAATAATCTATGTGAACCAGGAAGGTCCCAAAGGTAATATTTTTTATTGGATATATTACATATCTTATAATTAATTCCAATTGTTACTTTTGGTTCATAAATTTGTCCACATTCAGCCAATGTATGAACTATATGACTTTTGCCAACAGCTGTATCTCCAACAAATAATAAATGCATTATCTACTATACATGAATTTATTATTTGAAATCAAATTTTATACTTACTCTTCCAATTAGAAAATTTATTTTGAAAAATTATAAGTCTACCCTTTACATCTTCATTATCATTGTATTCTAATAAATCTTCACGTGTTAATGATAGTCCATTAAACGGATTTGTAGGTTTAAAATATAGATGATTTAATATAACTTTTTTATCAACAATTGTTTTTGTCTCGGGTAATTCCAGTGGTTCAATAATAGGCGAACAATAGATTGGATCAAGAAATTCATCTGGTATATCCATGCTATACTTATCACATTTATTACTATATTCATATATATGCCTGTCACAATTCAAAATTATTTTATCTGTTACCGATTTTACAGTTTCTTCTTCATTGATTTCAAAAAAGCCTATTAATTCTCTAAGATTATCAAATTCTTTACGTGGATATAATTCTTCATTCGCACACAAGTTGTCTAAATAAATATTTCCGTTCATTATTACATTAATATCATTATATACCATTTTTAAGAAGTTTTCTATTATAATTGTTAATTCATTACTTGTTTGTGAAAAACCCAATCCTGATTGTTTTAGTTCCTGTATGTCGCGGAAAATTCTTTTTTTGTAAATATTCTTGAAAATACATTGATATAGTTCTGAAATTTTCGATATTAAAAGTTCGTTGGTCGAAAACTTATTAATGATAAAAGATATCACTGAATAATAGTGAAGACATTTGTAGATATTGTTGCATGCTGTTGTATTTTTAACAATATTAGAAAACATGCTTGTATCAACAAAAATAGCTTCCATAATAGATGATAAATCACTTGAAACAAGAATAAAAAATTTTGTTAATATATCTTCGGGAATATTTGTTATTGTACTGTCTAAATATGCCTTGATATTATTGTTTTCTAATTTTTTATCTATCATTTTACATGATTTTACATCTCCGTCTAAAATAATATTTGAAATAAATTGCTTAGATGTTTCATATATACAGTCAGTTAGTATATAAATAATATGGTCTCTGGTTAGTTTTTTTTCATAAAATCCGCTGGTTTCTCCATAATTTTCTAATTTATTATATATATAAATCAGATTTTGTATCGATTTTGTATTGTAAAATATTTTTTTACCACTGTCCGTAACAAATCTTGTTAAAGCATGGATATTTATTTTTTCACTTTCAAGTAGTGTATTAATATCATTTCCAGAAATATTATTGAATAACATTCTATAATCATCAATATTTGGTAAATCCACAAACCATTCGTGTGATATAATATGTATTAAATCTAATATAGAATTTTCATAGTTATCAAGAGTTGTTTTGTGTAAATTACATAAATATTTAGAAAATTCTTTATTACTTAGTATAGTTTTTATCCAATTAATATATATTGTGGTATCTTCCTCCATGTATTTAATTTGCTTTTCGATTTCAGTTTTTGAATAATTATTAGATTTTTCTAATAAACTATATATCTTAATATGTTCTTTGTTAGTTAGTATATTAGCGTGCATATATGAAGCAGTATTAATTATTAAATGTTTGATTTGATTATAGAATTCATCCTTGGTTTCAATATCAAGTTGAGTACCAAATACATGCATAATATCTATAAAATTGACAAAAGGTCTAAAATCCGATGTTTTAGCGATTGTATATTGCGAATTATTTATAAAAGCATATAATTCATCAATGTCCAGTTTCATTTTATGTATAGCTTCTATATAGAATGAATAATGTTTTTTTTCTGCTTTGAATTCAAAATAGTCTATATATTTTTTGTTATTTACAATTTCTCTTAAAAAATAGTTATAAAATAGTTTTTCTTCAATTAAAAAATCAATATTTTCACTAATAAATGAGCTACTAACATATTTTTCGGTGGTTTCATAACTATAAAAAAATTTAGCTATTATCTTAATGAGTTTAATTTTTGAGAGCTTATACATATCACAATTTAAATTTTTTATTATGTAATGCAATGAATATACATATTTTTCAGATGATTGTGGATTAATTATATCCCATATATTTTTAAAATCAATACCTTCATTTTCAATATCAGATGTATTTGTTATACTATTTATTATACTTCTGTCAATATCGCATAAATTATCATTTATGGCAGGTGTAATATTTATATCTTGAACATTGTTATTGATGATTTCATTAGGAGGAGATAAATCTGTCATATATTCATAATATTACTATTACTTTAAATAAAGTTAATAATATCTTAGAATAATTTATGTTTATATTATAAACAGCTTATGTTAAAAATTTTATTGATTTTAGTGGTTATATTTTTAATATATTACTTAATTAAAAGGCTGAAAAATAAACCAAGTGTTGAAATGTTTAGCACTAATAATCCTTCTCCATTGGTTTTGAAAGTTATTGCTGATGATTATCTTGGTATTTATCATGAAAAAAATCCTAACTCACCAGATTCATCGAATGAAATGCTTCGGGCAGAAGTAATAGATTCAAAATTTTCTAATAACAAGAAAATAATGTCTAATAATGGAGTGTGGTTATCTCATCCTAATTTACCAGCAGCATGTTGTAATAAACTTATTGATATTACTATACCAGATTTTAAATCCAATGATAGACTATTATTTTTTGTAGGTAATACTGGAGGCCCTGGATATGTAGCTGGTCAAATCGAATATAATGATAGAATATATCAAACGGATGCTTTCAATGAAGACATATGGAATTGTATAGGCGTTTTACCGGGATTAAGTGTAAAAGGATTTGATACAAGCGATTTAAGTAATGAATTCCCTACCGAGGGCAACCCATATCTTGGCAATATGGCAAAACCTATTACAGGAAGTTGTAGTGGAAATGATCATTATGCTAATTACTTAAGAAAACAGGCTAAAGTTTTGCATAAATACTATAAGGGGAAACTTCCATCTGGTATTATTGATAAAACAGAAAATCTAATAAATAAATTTGGTTATGGAACTGATGTTTGTAGAAGTTTAAACGATAATACTTGGAGAGATTATTTATTTGGTTTTAACGATCCTAAAATTTTAGGATGTTTCACTAATGACTTGGCTTTTTATAATGATAAGATTTTATTTGGTTGGTATCGAGATGATATTAAAGATAGTGATTTAGAAAAAGAAATAGCTCAATTTTACGGAAAACTTTCAAATGTACCTAATATAACTAGTGATATTATAAAAGAATTTGGTTTAGATCTATCTAAATCAATTTTATTTGATAAAGAAAATAGTACAACAATATATGATGTTGACCAATATTACAATAGTTTAGAGATTTTATTAGGTTTAGATTCAAAAGCTAGAAAATATATTAGTCAAATGTTACCTATTTTGCAACCTACAAAATGTGACCCTGTAAAATTAGATGAATTGATTGATTTTGATAAAGGAAAAGATATATCAAAAGAATTTAGAGAAAAATATAAATCAAATCCATTTTGGTATAAATCGGGGAGAAAATTGGGTTGTTTTAGTGATGCATCCACTTGTACTACAACAAGATTAACTAATAGATTAGAAGGTTCAAACTATACTGAAGAACAATGCAGACATAAAGCAATGAAACGCGGTGATAAATTTTATGGCTTACAGGAGGGTGGTATATGTAAAACGTCGGGCAATTATCCCAATAATTATGAACAATTAAATTTCAATAATCCAGCACAAGAATGCATATCTGATAATCAATGTAGCACTAAAAATTCCGCAACTTGGGGTCAAGTAGTTGGTTCCACTGGAAATAATTTAGTATATAGTAATGAATCTGCACCTAAATTAGTAAATGCATCGACAATAAGTGAATTTAATTCTACTATAAGTGACAAATTTGACGAAGAAGGAGAAAAATGTAATTTACTTACAACAGAACCAGAGATGCCAGGTAATGCAAGTTTTAGAGGAAATGAATTTTATGGATATATTATTATAGAATTTAAGCCTAAAACTAATATTTCTAAATTTTGCCCCGATCCATTATATAACGAATGGAATCCCAAAGGTTGTTCTGCAAGAGTTGATAAGACGTCGTGCTCTGGATCAACTATTAACTATGGAAGTTCAATAAGATTTATCTCTGATGATACTTTATGTAGAACACGATATGAGCCAATTAAACCTATTTCAATTGTTAAAGGAGGAAAAGTAGCTAATCCATCAATTGCAAGTAATAACACCAATATTAATACTAACTTTACAGGATTATTTAATGAATCTATATCTAAAATAAAAAAATCAATACGTAATAAAGCTCCTAAAACTTACACAAAAGGAAATATAAGTATGAATGATGTAGATGATTTTATTAGAGTTTTATACCTATTATCTAAAAATAGTGAATCAATACTTAATGAAACAGATGTATGGGATGTTTCGGAATCTAAATTATTAGAATTTATTTCTCATTCAACAGCCAAACTATCTTTATTGACTAATAAAATTAAACGTGCTTATGAAAAATGGTCAATAATTAACTTGGAAAAAAGAACAGATGATGGTCAAGGTCCAATGGGTATTTCATCTGATATAAATAAATCAGGTGTTAATACTGAATTATATAATCAATTTGAAACTAATTATAATAATTTATCAAAAAAAATACGTATAATTTCGAATTTATGTGTATGTTCCGATAATAAATGTGATAATATTTGTGGTATTGATGTTGAACCCGAACCAATTAAAGAAGTATATCATAGATTATCAGTTTCAAAACCAATCAGACATATGAATCAAGATGTTACATGTCAACTAAGAAGAGGACAATATCTGGGCCAAGGTAAATATAAGGCAGTTTGGAATTGTGGTGCAATAAAATCAGTACCAATGAAATTTAGAGATTGGACACCAAATGTTAGTGGCAATGAAGCCATACCAATGAAAATAAATGTATATGAATCTAAACAAGGCATACATCGCTATAAGATGGAACCGGTTATATTTGATGCTGAATTACTGGGAAATAGTGAGAGAAATTGTAAAACAGCTGCAACACATTATGGAATTGAACCTGGTAAAAGCTGGGGTTGTGCGGACCAATTAACAAAAAGTTGGTGGTCAGGTAAGCATTCTAAAGATCACCGCAGAGGACCAGTTATAAGAGACGGACCAGGGTGTAACTCTCGTCCAGATAGAAATTCTTCTAATTATAAGAGAGAATGCAAAAGACTTAGATTCATACAGGGTACAGGTAAAACATCGGTTAATGATGAAGAATGGTGGAAAGTCGACACTCAAAAAAGTCCGATACCAAAACACTTTTGGGCTTTCAGAGCTGATTCTACAAGCACACGACCTGACGGATCAAGTGTTTTATTTATATCTCAGGCCGGTAATGGTATAAGAAATAGAAGATATAAATTTTCGTGGGGTAGAGCATGTTGTGGATGGTCACCATATTTCTCTATATATGTTTATAAAAAGAAAGAAAGTATGCCCAAATATTTACAATCTAAAGCGAAACTTTTCTATGTTTCTCAGACATTTCAGGGTAGAATGCATAGATTTAAAGTGAGTTCAGAAAAAGCTACAGGCGAATGGTCAGATATATTCCAATTTTACGCATTTTCCAAAAATCCAGGTAATATTAAAAATGATAAGTTAGGAAGATGTGAAGCAGATTGTGATACTGATGCTGACTGTAAAGATGGCATGGTATGTCATCAACGTAATGGATATGATATAATACCTGGTTGCTTACCAGGTGGAAAAGGTGATGTATCTGATGGTGATTATTGTATACTTAAAGGAAACATTTATAAGGGTAATGCAAGACCAGGTAAGATTTTTCAATCGGATAGCACTAACAAGGTATTTTTGAAAATCAGAGGAAGAAATAGACAAGGAAGAATACAAAATAGAATGTGTAATTTAGATCAAAGGAACAGTATTAATAGCAATAATAGAGCAGAAGTTATATGGAATTGTAACGAAGATGGTGGTAAATCAATAAGTCTTGATGAAAATAGCCGGGAAATCAAAGCAACACTTGATGGTAAAACATGTAAGTTAGACCATAATCCTTCTCAGAAAGGTATTATTAATGCAGAGTGGGATTGTTCACAACCGCCTCTGGGTTCAATTAAAATAAACAAAAAAAAGTAATTTAAAAATATAACAATAATGTATATGAATGTCATATAATTTATTTTTATCATCATCGTCAGCAGTTCGTATAGCAACCCTAATTACTGCAGTAAGACCAGATATTGTATTTGGTACGGCCTTCTGGGGGTTAAAAAAAACATGCTCTGGTATGTATTATCTTTTATTGGGAAATAACACATCTAATCAGGTTGATGAAAAAAAAATACTATTGGAGTT
>MDSZ01108980.1_pt1 | contig 10124 bp, 12 predicted proteins | sample 811201 | NCBI WGS metagenome assembly MDSZ01 (sample SAMN05326647, study PRJNA326480) | marine metagenome | isolation source: seawater | place: Indian Ocean: North | collected 2010 | reverse complement strand
CTCAAATTGCTGAGACGCGTAATAGCTCTCTTCAAGAAGAAGATCGTTCAAAGGTCATTTTCTTTTGGAATAATCGCAATGCTAGAAGAAAACAATCTGGAACTCTTGTTTGGTGGTTTAAAGAGTGGCTTGATAAAGAAGATTTACACGACAAGGCCTGTCTTATTATGCACACAGAGCCTAAAGATCCACACGGACAAGATCTAGAACACATCATAGAACATTTGGGTTTAAAAGACAGACAGGTCATGCTATCTACAAAAAAAATACCACCAGAAAACTTAGCTCAGCTATACAATATGGTTGATTGCACAATAAATATATCAGACGCTGAAGGTTTTGGCCTCGCTACACTTGAATCATTATCATGTGGAACTCCAATTATAGCTACAATAACTGGTGGACTACAAGAACAGATTACAAATGGTAATGAAGAATTTGGTATTGGTTTGCTTCCAAGATCTAAAGCTATAATAGGGTCCCAACAAGTTCCTTACATTTACGAAGATAGAGTAGACAAAGCACAGTTCCATTCTGCTCTTAGTAAAATCTACAAAATGGGAAAAGAAGGTAGAAGACAATTGGGAACTTTAGGAAGAGAGCACGTTTTAGAAAATTACAACTTTGTAAAACTACAGAGTAGATGGGTTGAAATTATTGATAAAGTGTTAGAAGAAAAACAAAATTACAATGGCATTAGATTTAAGGAGGTAGCATAATGAAAAAGAAGATATTTGTTAGAGGCCCTGTCCTTTCACAATCAGGTTATGGCGAACAATCTAGGTTTGCACTGAGGGCTCTGAAGAGCAGAGAAGATCTTTTTGATATTTACGTTCAGCCAACCCCATGGGGTAAAACTGGATGGATATGGGAAAATAGTGATTTTAGGCAATGGCTTGACAAAAGAATTATGGAAACTCAAATTCTTATACAAAAGCAACAATTACAACCAGATATATCATTGCAGATATCGATACCTAATGAATTTCAAAAATTGTGTCCAATAAACATAGGCTACACAGCTGCTATAGAGACCAATAAGTGTTCTCCAGAGTGGCTTCCAAAGTGTAATGACATGGATAAAGTTTTAGTTGTATCAAACCATGCTAAAATGTCAATCGTAGATACAATAGCTCAAGCAACTAATCAACAAACAGGGCAAACTTTTCCTTATAAGTGTGAAAAACCAGTTGAAGTTGTATGGGAGAACACAGAGAGAAGTGAACCAGAAGAAATTCCAGGTTTTAATTTAGACTATGACAAAAACTTTTTAGTTGTTTCACAACTTGGACCGAGAAAGAATTTTGAAAACACAGTTTGTTGGTTTGTAGAAGAGTTTATTGATCAAGAAGTTGGGCTTGTTATAAAAACAAATTTTAAAGGAAACTCTATTATGGATTTCACACAAGTAGAGAACCACGTTAAATCTTTGCTCGAAAGATACAAAGATCGTAAGTGTAAAGTCTATCTATTACATGGAGATTTATCCTCTGGTCAAATGACAAGTCTTTATTGCAATAAAAAAATTAATGCTCTTATTAATATATCACATGGTGAAGGTTTTGGATTACCTATATATGAAGCTGCAAGAGAAGGACTACCAGTTATCTCTTGCGGTTGGTCTGGGCACTTAGATATATTACAGCATAATGGGAAAAAATACTTTACATCAGTTGACTACTCCTTGAGACCTGTACAGGAGCAAGCAGTTTGGAAAGGTGTAATTGAAGAAGATGCTATGTGGGCTTTTGCTGATCAAGGATCTTACAAAATGGCACTAAGATACGTGTCTAAAAACCTAGCCCTAGTTAGAGAACAATCAGATGAATTAAAAAAACTGGTGTTAAATAAGTTCTCTAACAGCAATCTATATGAACTTTTTTGCAGCCACTTTTATGATGAAGAAGAACACAAGCAATTAGAAGAAGATATAGAAAGCCTCTTAAAGGATTTGTTATAGTGAAAAAATATATATTTGTTTCTGACATGTTTGAAGAACAATATGTCGGTGGTGCTGAAAAGACCACCGAATCTATTATAAATTTAAAAAAACAAGAAGTAATTAAAATTAATAGCCACATGGTTACAGAACAAATAATAAACGACAACATTGATAAAACATGGGTATTTTGTAACTTCTCTAACTTACAAGACAACCTAAAGATTTTAATATGTAAAAATTTAAACTATTCTATAATAGAATATGACTATAAGTTTTGTAAGTATAGGTCTATTGAAAAACACAAAGAAATTGAAAAAAAAGATTGTGATTGTCTAAACAGTATGTTGGGCAAAATTAATCTTGCTTTTTATGGCTATGCAAAAAAAATTTGGTTTATGAGTGAAAAACAAAGAGATATATTTCTACAATATGTTAAAACAATAAAGACAAAAAACACAGAAGTGTTAAGTTCTATATTTAAAAGTGGAGACTTGATTTTTATTGATAATATCAGAAATAATGACAAAAACAATAAATACATAATATTAGATTCTTCGTCTTGGATAAAAGGAACAGAAAAGTGTATACAATACGCAAATGATAATAATTTAAAATATGAATTAGTTAAAAACTTACCTTACCACGAATTACTCATAAAACTTTCCTGTTCTAAAGGATTAATCTTTAGACCACTAGGTGGAGATACGTGCCCTAGAATAGTCATTGAAGCTAAGCTTCTAGGTTGTGATCTAAAGCTAAACGAGAATGTTCAACACAAAAACGAAGAGTGGTTCTCAAAAGATTATAGCACTTGCCTACAGTATCTCAATAGTAGAGTAGAAAAATTTTGGAGTTCGTATGAGTGATACAATCATAGTTATGGGTAACGGACCTTCTCTTAAAGATGTTGACTTTTCTACCCTAGAAGGTTATGACACTTTTGGATTGAATGCAGCATACAGAGCTTACTATAGGATGAATTGGTTTCCAACTTATCATGGGTGTTTCGACTACAGAGTGACTGATAATCACAGAGAAAGTTTTTCAAAACTTATGGAAACTAACAAAATTAAACAACATTTTTATATTCGAAAGTTTTCAGATAGAAACAACTATACTCATGTCAATCTTTTACCTTTTGGGTCAACTAACAGAATGAATAATTCTGTTAAAGATTTTAGCAACTTTCACGATAATGGAAATAGTGGAGCTAATGCATGTTCTGTATCAGTATGTTTAGGTTACAAAAAAATTATACTTCTAGGAGTTGATTGTAACTATGTTGAGTTTGTAGATGGCAGTAAAAAAGACGGACCAGGTGGCTTAGTTATGGAAAAAACACCAGATAAGAATCCAAATTATTGGTTTGATGATTATCAACAAAAAGGTGATGAGTATAATGTTCCAGCTGGGCTTTCTTTTCACATGCCAACTTGGAACACGTTTGCTTATAAAGCTGCACATCATGGTATTGAAGTTGTTAATTGCAGTCCAATTAGTAATTTAAAATGTTTTAAAAAAATGAGTTTAAAAGAGGCTTTAAAATGAAGAGAAGTAATTGTTTAATATGTGGTTCTAAAAAGTTAACAGAAATTTTAGATCTAGGTTCACATCCTTTTGCCGACACTTTTCTTAGCAAAGATGACCATAACAACATGTTACCAGTTTACAACCTATCTTGTGTAATGTGCGAGGATTGCAAACACATACAAACTGAGTCTATAACAGACCCATCAGAAAGATACAATTTGTTTGATTACTCCTACACATCTTCGAATTCTAGCACATCTAGGAATCATTGGAATGCATTCTCTAAACACATAATAGAAAAACTGTGTTTAAGTAAAGATTCTAAAATTTGTGAAATAGGCTCTAACGATGGATACTTACTGAATCAATTTAAAAAAAGTTTAAACAATAACGTTCTTGGTGTCGATGCTTCTAAATCCATGTGCGATATTGCTAATCAAAACGGCATTTTAACCAAGTGGTGTATTTTCAATAAATTAGAAGCTGATAGCATTGTTAATGATTACGAGAAGTTTGATTTAGTCATTGCAAATAATGTATACAATCATTCAGATAACCCAATTTCATTTACTGAAGGTGTCAACAAGTTACTCAAACAAGATGGGTTTTTTGTATTTGAAGTACCTTATTGGAAAAACACAATTGATTCAAAAAAAATAGATCAAGTTTATCATGAACACGTAAGTTACTTTACTGTAAAATCTTTATCTAAATTGTTAACAATGTCTGGTTTTAGTTTAGAAGATGTAACAGTAGTAGACTATCATGGTGGTTCTTTACGCGTAATAGCTAAGAAAACTAACCAAGTTGGTTTACACACAGAAGTTGAAGACATGATCAAAAAAGAAAACTATTTGTTTTCAAAAAACCTATACGAAAATTTATCCAAAGAATTGAAACGTAGAAAAGTTTCTTTTGTATCTAAAATACTAAACTACAAATCAAATGGATATGAGATCATTGCTATTGGAGCTGCTGCAAAAGGCAACACTCTTTTGAATTTTTTGAATTTAAACAACAGTGTTGTTGACTATGTCACAGATGCTTCAGAATTTAAACAAGGTAAAAGAACACCTCTGTCAAATATTGAAATTTTTAGTGATGATAGAATAAAAACATCTGATAAAGTCTGTGCAATAATATTATCTTGGAACTTATCAGACTTTATAAAAAACAAAATCCGAGAACTAAATCCAAAAATAGAATATATAAATTTTTATGAACAGGAGATAAAATGAATAAAAAAAACATATGGGACAATCCTGAACTGCCACTTGAAAAACATCAAGACGATAGAGGAACGATTGTTGACATCTTTTACAAACACAATATAGAACATATTGCAGTCATAGAATCAGTGAAGGGTTCAATAAGAGGAAACCACTATCATAAACAAACAACACAACATATGTTGATAACAAAAGGGTCTTTAGAATATTGGCATAAACCTTTGGGATCTGACAAAAAAGCAGAATGTGTACTTCTTCAAAAAGGTGATTTTGTATCCACTCCTCCTAATGAAGTGCATGCTTTAAGAATTGTAGAAGATAATGAATTTATAGTTTTTACTGAAGGTATAAGAGGTGGTAAAGATTATGAACAAGATACTTTTAGATTAAAAGAGAGTATTATAGATGAATAAAAAAAAATTACATTTAGGGTGTGGAAAGAGAAACCTACCGGGTTATATTCACATTGATATTGACAACTTACCTCACATAGATTATTGCACTGAGATCCATAATTTACATATGTTTGAAGACAAAAGTATAGATGAGATATATAATTGTGGAGTAATAGGATATTATGACACAATAGAAATACAAGCTGTTCTTAAAGAATGGCATAGAGTTTTAAAACCAGGTGGTATACTAAGAGTCTCTGTTGTTGATTTTGAAAAACAAGTTCAATTATATCTTAAAAACAAAAAAATTGATACTGTTGGTGTACTAGGTCCAATATTTGGAAGATGGGCATTTACTGACGAATCAGGAAACGCAGGTGTTGTTTACAAAAAAAATGCTTATGATTACACATATCTTACTAAAGTTTTGTGTGAACATGGTTTCAAGAACTGTAAAAGATATAACTGGGAAACCTTTCTCCCTGAAGAGTATGATGATTATTCTGCTGCTTATGTTCCTCACAAAGACAAAAGCGGTATACACATTATGTTAAACGTGGAGTGTACAAAATGATTAATTATTATTCAAAAATAAATCCAGAAAAAATAATATTCACTATGATAAAAAAAGAAAATATTACCAAACAAAGACAAAACCTTACACCAGATAGTGAGTTCTTGCAAGTAGGTGCTAAACGAACATATGTAAATGATTTTTTCAAGCCTCACAAACACTTACCTTGTGAAAAAAAAGTTACTATAACACAAGAAGCTTGGGTAATATTAAATGGAAAAGCTGAAGGATCTTTTTATGATTTAGATGATAGTTTTTTATGTTCTATCACACTAAATGATGGTGATTGTGTAGTGATTTACAACGGTGGTCATTCATTAAAAATTTTAGAAGATGATACTTTGTTATATGAATTTAAAAATGGTCCATATTATGGAACAGAAAAAGATAAAGTTTTTATTAGAGGTAAGCATGAGTAATGATTTTGAAATAGTAAAAGAATTCGAACAACAAATAGCAGACTTTTTTGGATCTAAATACGCTATTGCGGTTGACTGCTGTACTCATGCGATTGAACTTTGTTTAAGACTACAAGATGTAAAACACTATACAGTCCCTAAAAGAACATACATATCAGTTCCTTTTTTAGCCAATAAATTAAATATTGATTTTGATTGGAGAGAAGAAGATTGGTCTGATTATTATTTTCTCGGAGGAACTAACATAGCAGATGCAGCAGTGTTGTGGAAAAAAAACTCCTATGTGCCCAAAACATTTATGTGCGTAAGTTTTCAATACAGAAAACATCTTTCTTTAGGAAGAGGTGGAATTATATTGACAGACAGTAAAAAAGATGCTATAATGTTAAAGAAGATGTCTTATGATGGAAGAGATCCTAACACACCGTGGAGAGAGCAAGACATCAACACTATAGGGTATCATTATTATATGACTCCTGAAACTGCTGCACTAGGACTAAAAAAACTTCCTGAAGCAATAAACACCAAACCTAAAAAATGGACCGTCAATGACTGGCCCGATTTAACAAAAATGGAGATTTTCAAGTGAAAAAAGCATTAATAACTGGAATTAACGGACAAGATGGTAGTTATCTATCTGAATATCTTTTGTCTTTGGGATACGAAGTACACGGAATCGTCAGAAGACATTCAGTAGCTGAAAACCAAAACCATAGACTAGTAAAAAATGGTACAAGTAAAACAGTAAAGTCATATTATGGCGATCTATTAGACTATCCTTCTTTAGTGAGAATAGTATCTGAGGTTATGCCAGATGAAATTTACAACCTTGGAGCTATGAGTCATGTAAGAGTTAGCTTTGATATGCCTTCATTCACAATACAAACAAACGCCTTGGGTGTCTTAAATATGTTGGAGGTTTATAGATCCACTTGTCCAAATGCAAAATTTTACCAAGCCTCTTCTTCTGAAATGTTTGGTAACTCTGTAGACTCTGATGGGGTTCAAAGACTAACCACACCTATGAATCCTGTTAGTCCATATGGTTGTTCAAAAGTTATGGGATATAATTTAGTAAGACACTACAGACATGCCTATAATCTACACGCTTGTAATGGTATTTTATTTAACCACGAATCTCCAAGAAGAGGCACTAACTTTGTTACAAATAAAATAGTTCGTGGAGCTGTTGCTATTAAAAAAGGTTTAGAAAATAAACTAGAACTTGGCAATATGGATTCTTATAGAGACTGGGGACATTCAAAAGATTATGTTAGAGCTATGCATGCCATAGTTAATCATAAAACTCCTGATGAATTTATAGTAGCAACAGGAATAACACACTCAGTTAGAGATCTTTGTAAAGTGGTTTTTAGTAAGCTAGATTTAAATTATGAAGATTATGTAGTACAAAATCCAAAATACATGAGACCCGAAGAACTAAAATACTTAAAAGGTGACCCTAGTAAGGCAATACAAGTTTTGGGTTGGGAACCGGAATACACGTTTGAATCTATGTTAGAAGAAATGATTGAGAGATGGGAAAAAGAATTATGAAAAAAAGACTTTGTATATTACAAGTTACTCCAAGAAATCCAAACAAAGAACACAAAGAGTGGTTCTCTAATGATGACTGTGATTTTTATTTTGTTACACATGATTATAAAAATAGCGAAGCTTTAAAGTTTTGCCCAAACACAGTATGGTCGGAGACTAGAAACACACTTGTTGAGTTAGTTCCAAAAAAATACGATTACTATGGTTTTGTTGACCACGATTACATATTGACAAGTAGAACAAAATTAAATCCATGTGAACAGATTATAGAAGATTTAGAATGGAATCCAGCTGTTCTTACATATTACCCTGGTAAAACATTACAATCGCCCTATGCGACTGATATAGACTATCTAAATAGTAAGGATAGGTCTTGTATCCCTTTTACCCACGCAGGCTTTAAAATAGTACACCACAGCCTTTTAAATTGGTTTTTTCCTATGTACACAAAACATAGGGTAGACATAGATGCTTGTCACATGTTTAATATTCAAGAAATACCTTTTTTAAAAAATGTCATTTGTAGTCATAAAATGGTTTATGATAATGGTATTTCTGGTGATGGTGTGTATAATAAAAATGGTGCTTTGGCAAAACACAAGATGGATCAAATGTGGATAGAGATGTCTCTTCATTACAAAAAAATAAACACATTAAAGCTAGGAAATTATAACTTAAACGATTCTTTAAGTATTAAAAAGTTTTATGTCGATCTTTTCAAGAAAAAGAACATATTGAATGAAAAAAGTGACAATGATGTAGATTATTTTGATATTGACAAAATATCAAGATTTTTTGATATTAAAAGTGAGTGGTTCGCTTCTCATACAAAAGAGGTAAAATGATAGTTTTTATTCCTATTAAGAAAGTTTCACAAAGAGTACCTAGAAAAAACTTTAGATTGTTTAAGGGTGCACCTTTATACAAATATGTTTTAAGAAAATATAAGGATCATAAAGTTTATGTTGACACTGATAGTCAAGAAATTATAGATGAATGTTCAACAGATATTACTTTGAACCATGTTACTGCATATAAAAGACTTGACACACTATGTGGACACAGGACTCCTGTTTGTGACTTGATAGTAAACTTTATTGAAAAATATAACATAAGCGAACCAATAGCACAGATTCACGTTACTAGTCCTTTTTTAAAATGTGAAAAAATTGAAAAAGCTTACAAACTATTGCTACATCACGATTCAGTAGTTTCTTGTAATAAACACAATTCACGATTTTGGAGAAAAGAAAACTATGGTTTCTGTCCTGTTAACCACAACCCTTTAAAGCTTGAACAGACACAAGATTTACCAGTCTTGTTTGAAGAGAACTCATGCTTTTATATTTTTAACCCTTCCGTAATAAAAAAATCAGGAAACAGAATAGGTCTAAACCCTTTTTTTTATGAAATTGAGTATCCACAAAATTTAGACATAGACACAGAAAGTGATTGGAATATTGCTTTAAGCGAGGCTGACAATGATTAAATTAGTAATATTAGACATAGATGGTATAATGACTGACGGTAAGAAGTACTATGGCTTAGATGGTATACCCTTTGCCAAGACCTATTGTGATAAAGACTTCACGGCAATAAAAAGACTGAGAGGAGCTGGTATAAGTGTGTGCTTTCTCTCCGGAGATGAGCGAGTTAATATGGCAATGGCCAAGAACAGAAATATTCCGTTTTACTCTGCTCGTGGAAAGGACAAAGCAGACTTTGTTAAAGACTTTGAGAACGAATATGGTGTAAGCAGAGATGATATGCTCTATATTGGTGATGACCTTTTTGATCTTTCTATAATGAAAATTGTTGGTCATGCATTTTGCCCACAAGATGCTCCCAATAAGTTAAAAATGCATTGTGGAGTGACAAATGTTGTACCAAGAAATGGTGGAGAAAACGTAGTTGCCAAACTCGTAGATATCCTAATAGAAAGAAGAAAGGTAAAAGATTGCACAATGAAAGAAATTGAAGCCCTAGACAAAAAGGAGCGGTTCTAATGTATGATGTAGCTTTGTATGGACATTTAACTCTAGACAGAATATTTGATAACTTCAAGAAGGACTGTTCAATAGGTTCTATTGGTAATGTTTGGAAACACTTAAATAATCTAAATTCTGAATTGAAAATATATATCGAACCAACTGACATTGGTGAGGCTATGATTTTTATTAACAAACAAACCAACGAGAGAGCATCAATAGCAAACTTAAGTCTAATACACAAAAAACCAACACTAAAAAAATCAAAATGGAATCACATAATGTACATAAATGAACTAAAAGATACAAGTTTTATAGAAAGCATTGAAGAAGGGATAGTATCTGTTGATGTCTGTCGTGGGAAGCTTGTTAAAAATTTAGCTTTGTTTAAGCACATTGATTTTCTTTTTGTATCCGATGAAGACGAGTTTGGTGATCCTAAAAAAATATGTAAATTTTTAAAAAAAGGTTTAATTCTGCATCATTCTTT
>MDSZ01102936.1_pt1 | contig 10124 bp, 2 predicted proteins | sample 811201 | NCBI WGS metagenome assembly MDSZ01 (sample SAMN05326647, study PRJNA326480) | marine metagenome | isolation source: seawater | place: Indian Ocean: North | collected 2010 | reverse complement strand
TAGTTTTTGAAGGGCGTCCTTCAGATTTAACTGAACTTCGCCCAGATTATTTTTACTATAAAGTCCTGCCATAGCGCTTTAGATTATTCTATATTAACTTTAATCAGGCTAGGTCGTCTATACTGTAACCAGCTTCTATCAATGAAGCTTCCCTTGTAGTGGCATCTGAGAAAGCAGAACCTGTGACAGTAGGAGTTGTGTCGGGTGGGGAGTAGGTAAATCCTAGATTGATTAGCCATCTTCCTCTTGATTGTGCTGCGTTAAGCGCTCTACCCAAGGGATCTTCTACAACTTGCTGACGACCATTAGTCTGAGTCTTGTAATATCCAGAATAACCAGGAACTCCGGTAATATCTTTGCCTGGAATAGTTACGTTCTTAGTGCCAACTTGTACTTCTTCCGTTGTTTCTGAACCGTCTTCGTTCACGGTAGTTACGGTCCTATAGACTTTAATAGTCTCAACCCTTGTTAAGGATATAGTCTGACTAGGAATAGAAGAGATAGTGTTAGCAAACAGATCATCTTGAGAGTAATTAGAGTACGCTCTTGAAGTTGCATTTAATTTAGTGTTATTTAAATCAACCCGAACGTTTGTGAAATTCCCTGTTTTCTCTAGGTCTAATAGCTCTTGTAGCATATTCCTTATTACGCCTACTCCGAAGTTGTTATAAGAAAGCGTTATTGTTATTTTCCTGTTACTACCGGAGAAAATCCTGTCAAACCCTTCTACGTAGCCCGTTAAGGCGTTAGAAGATAGATCTAGAGCCCTTTCTCCGCTGCCGCCATCTTGTATCTTAGTAAATCCAGATCTTATATTAATAGATCCAGATAGTCTGCAATTAGGAGCTCTGAACCTAAGAAGATCAGTAAATCCCTTTTCAAACCAATCACTAATGTCTTGTGTGTTTCTGACAAACTCAAAGGTAGTGGAAGCGGATCCTGGGATATCTTGATCTAGATACACTCTATCGGAATCTACGTTAATTACTCTAGCTAATTCTCCCCCACCGCTGACTCTAACGCTATCATTAACAAGGACTTTCCGCCTCATGTCTACGGATCCACCTTGTTGCAGCCAGTATATAGTATCTTCGTTATCTCCAGCATTATTAGTCTGTCTATTTGGAGTCAAACCTCCAACCTGAGATGCTCCGTCAACACTACCAACATTGTCAAAGATGTATTGTCCTGCGGACTGTGCGTTACCGTTCCAGCCTGAAGGATAAGTAGATGTCAAACTACTGCTAAGAGTGACTGATCTGATCTTAGTCTTATCTGCACCGCCGATACCTTTAAAATCAGGGAGTTTACAACCACCACCAGATGAGTTGTTATTAGGAGCGTAGATATAATCTAGATCTCTAGCAACATATCTATTCGACTCATTTACATCTAAAGATGATAGGTCATAGAACCTGCATCCTTCAGCGTGTATCTTTATAGTCTTTGTCTCTGTAGCAGGGTTTCTCTTTGTGGGGAAGTTAGGGAAGTTACCGATGATACCACCTACGTATCTGAAATATAAGCAAGTTAAGTTATAGCAATGCTTAAAGTCATTAGGTCTGAACCTTCCAGAAGCGCTTGCGCTATACATTGAGAATGTATCTAATTTATGATCAGCTGCAGCATTACCCCGGTCTTCTGCAAAGTTTGGATGGAGGATGTAATTAAATCCAGTGTCAACAACTGGAGTTATAGAGTTTCCGGACCCCAGTCTAAAATAAGATAGCTTATTTGTATTTGCTTGGGTGCCAAGAGTAGGTACTGGCCCAGACGCGCTAGTTGCATAAAAGTCTATAGAAGGTACGTTAGGACAGTTAAAAGGAGTACCAGCCGTTTTAAACGTGGTGCCACCTGACGCATATAGGCTAACTCCTTGCAATGACGCCCATGGAGTTGTAGGTTGTAGATTTATGGAAACGTTTGAGTAGCGAATAGCTATACTCTTAGTCTCTTGAAACCATGTAAGCCAATCGCTTTCATTGGCAGGAGTACCCGCACTACCGATATTTCCTGAAGCGCCGGATCCTCTATACCACTCGCCATTGACGTTAAAAGCCTCTATTCTGTACTTAGATATATGAGTTGCAGCATTAACTACTGCAGGAGCGCTAGTCATTGATGTAGAAGTACCAATATTTTCTATAGAACCAGACGCTCCTGATTGGGGTACGTTATACGAAATGGCCTTTCCGTTATAGTTTATTTTTGGAAACGTTCCAGAGATAGGAGCTCTGTACCTACTTCCCGACCAATTAAGTTCTCTTAAGTTGGGGAAAACATCATCGAGTCTTGGATTCTTACCAAGAGCTCTGTTGCCTATGCTTAGGGTCTCCATCGCAGAGAATTGTCTAAAATGTGTTCCAGCAGTCCTAGCTAAGTTCTTTACGTACTTAGCAAAATAACTAGCATCGCCAGAAGCATCAGACCAATCATCCCCATCTTGGTTAATCATCGCCCCTTTCTTGGGTACAGTCAGATAACTAACCATTGTGTAGAGGGGGAAGTCCGCGTTAGGACTTGCTGTGGTGTCTCTATAATCAAAATATTTTAAAGGCCCTTCTACAAAACTGTCTCCGGAATTAGCTATGTTAAGATTCTTTAGCTTAGTGCTAAGAGTCTTCAACCACACAGGTAAGATCTGCATTGAAGTCCCGTTAAGAGTAAGAGACTCTAAGTTATTAAATCCTACTAGACCTATATCTTTTCCTCCAGCTCTTTCAAATTCTGTTATGCTCATGCCGCTAAAGTTTAGACTAGTGACTTTTTCTGGGTTTAGATACAGATAGACATATAGGTCGTAGCTATTCTGATATCCAACTTTTGATACGTCAATAGTTACAGTATGGGAGGTACTACCTTCTAGCTGTTGGCCAGGGTCTAATGGGAGGAAAGTGGGTACGCCACCATCTCTAGATTGAAGGGGCTGGACTTGGTATCCAAAGAAATAAGGAGCGGAAGAGTCTTGGAAACCTATGTTTATAGTTCCGGTGCTCATCCTACAAGGAAATTTAAGGGGAGAGTTTTTTGTAGATAGGAGACCTAACTTCCTGGCTTTAGTTGCTCTAGTGCCACCACTTCCAACATAACAATTAATCTTATGAGATGGGCTCTCGTTGATAGGAGCTCTGGGGATAAAAGTATAGGGGTTTAAAGTGATCCTATTTACATGAGACCTTCTGCGGACTCTTACAGGAGTAGTTACATAAGTAGCGGAATTAAAATATCCGTTATCAGCTTTTTCAGAGTTAAATAAGCTCGCCCTAGAAGTAGAGACCGCAGATGTTCTTTTAAGGCCTCCAGAGTACAAACCGGTATCTGGGTTTAATGTTTTAGTTTGATAGGTTACTCCGTCGCATTGAATAGACCCGTTGTAAAGCATCACATTGTCTACTTTAACTAAAGAGCCGTTTCTTGTACCGTCTATACCAATAGCCTTTCTAGAGTTTACATAACCATCTAATGAGTTAGTAATGTTATTAAAAGTACTCTGCTGAAGATGTAGAGTGGGTAGGAGTAAAGAAGACAGGCCGCTAACAGCCCTTAAGTCTTCTTTTGATATCGTATTAGATAGCCCATAGATAATATCTAAGATCTCTGGGTTTAATCTGACATTCCTAAGAGCAGTATCTTGGTCAGACTTATAAATTTCTGCCAAGTTTTGAACACCATCGGCAATGAGTCCGATGTCAGGGCGAGTTAACTGTCCGAATCCTAAAAATTTTGTCATGGGGTCTTACTGCTCGTCGTAATTAAGTGTCATGTAGATTTCCTTTTCTGAATCTATCGGTGGATCGTCGTTAGTATGATTATTCAGACTTCTTGCAATAAAGATTGTAGCTAAGTTTGCATCATCAGAGTTTATGATTGATTCAGCATCTACATTAAATATATCCTCTAATGAAATTTCAACTGATTCATCAGCAGGAACGTAGTATGTTGCGAGAGGAAGTCCAGAGCCATTAGATGTTAGCCATCTAATAGGATAATCAGATGGGGTTAGAATGCCGGCAGAATCTGTGCCTCCTCTACTTAAGAAACTTCCGCATTTTTTAGGAGATGTGTGGATAGACTTATTAGTATCTAAAGTAGCTACAAGGTAATCCTCTGTAGGGGCCGTAGATTTTCCATACGCATCAACTTGGGTTATTGGAGTGATTGCTTTAAGGGACCCGTCTGTTTTTTGAGGAGAGAAGCTTTCTCCAGATGTCTCAATAGCACCATCTCTAATGCTATAGGTAGAGCGGTGAGGTGTGAAAGGATCTACGATAATACCACGTGGGGTCTTTTGCCCGATCCACATTCCTCCCATACGACATCCTTGGCGGCCTTGCATAAATACTCTGATAAACGGAATGTTGCCAGGGGCGATAGCAGAAGCTAAGAACCCAGTGGTTCTATTCTTCTTATCAACTGTACCAATGTAGATGAGGTTATAGGAAACCTCAACATCTGCTCCGGTGAGTCCTGCGGGCAGCGCAGTGCCAATCTCCAAGAGATAGACCGTAGCATCATTAACTCTTCTTGTTATTGGAGCCGGGACGGACAGGTTGATACTTGTGCTTCCCTCTGTTATAGTAACCTGATACCCATCAGAGAGGGAAGGCCAAGGCTCTAAGGACTGGGCATAGAATCTATCTTCAGTTGTTCCGTCTTCCTTGGTGGCGGAATATGTTTCAATACTCGCTTCTTTAACTTCACGACCTGCTTTACATCCTAGAGCGTGGCATTCACCTCCTTCGGAGCCAGGTACGGAGATATTAAAATCCCATGAGTCGTCGCTAATGTCATATTGGCTCCTCTCTACGTTATACGTATCAATACCTAAGTTAGTATTAGTCTCGATAAATAGACAGTTATTTTTGTAGTCTTCTGTAAGATCCACAGGAAGACCTTCATAGAACTTCTCTCCGTCGTAGCCTACAGCGTCGGCTGTATCCCTGTTTGTAGCTGCTGGTGCAGATTTTGCAGGATCTGTAGCAAGTTCAATTCCCCAATCAGAAGGTGCTCTAGAAGACGCAATTAGACTACCTGCAGTTTCATCATCTGGCCAAGCAAAACCGATCTTCATTGTTGCGGCATGCTGTCCTCCAGAGACTCCGCTTCCTCTACTTCCTCCGGTCCAGAAGATATAGAACTCGTCGGAGATCACATCAATTGTTGAGAGTAACATCTGATCTCTACGGAAATAATCTAGTTCTATCTCGTATCCGTCGGCAAAATCACCTACAGGGGCGTAAGTAAATGGTAGGTATACATTCTCTTTTTCTACCTTATAATCAACGGAAGATGTGTACCCTCCTCCAGCGATCCTCTTTAGCTTAAAGTTTCCGTTATCTAGATCAAGATTTTTTTGAACAATTGCAAGATTAAATAGATCCGTTCCGGAGATCCTTTTGCAATCGTCTCTGACAACACTCCAGTTAGTGGAGTCTGCAAAATCTCTATATCCAGCAACACCGCCAGCTTTCGAGATAGTCGCTGTGTGAGTAGTCGCGTCTGATGCAAGAATGCCTAGAGCTCCGTCATTTGTGTTAAAGTTATTAACACTGAATTTACTCCTTAACCTTCGATCTGCGGGAAGAGCTACCCAATTATAGCCCTCTTGGTGCGTATAAGCGAACTCTGGGCAGGCTTTCTGTCTGATGATTTTAATCTCTGCCGCAGCTTTTGAATATACAGAGAAGCTTTTTGGAAAGATCTCTTTCTTATTATAGATCTCTGATCCAAACCTATTATATAGATATTGTTTTGGCTTTACGCCCATCATTAGCGTATAGTCAACTGCATTTAAATAGGTTTTTGAATTAGTAAACTTAGGGCTCTTTAATTGCCTTTCTTTTGATTTAGCAAAGGAAGAGTATAGAGTTCCTTTGTCATATCCGTCAATATAGTAAGAAGCACCGAATTTATATAAGAACTGATTGAGTCTAATTGTTGAAGAGTCAGAAACACTTAGTCTATACCTAAAATAGAAGAAGGGGTCTCCTAAGCAAGGCTCTCCTAATTGGTTTTCAATAACAAGGGTGTGAAGTACTACCCATCTGCACTGATCGTTTTCGGTGGGAATGTAAGCATAGAACCTTGCTCCAATAGCACCATACCAGCCAAACTCAATCTTATACATGGTGACTGTATCAGGGTCGAGTATGTATCCGCTTTCTCCCTCTCCGTTCAAGGGATCGCCGTTCATATTCTTTTGCTCGATAACAGTCTCAAACTGTCTAAAGCCATTCCTAAATACTTCTGTTGTGGCGTCTCCTAGATATCCTGCTTCTTCAAAGAAATCATTCTCTTCTAGAGGTATGATAGATCTCCTAATAATCTGGAAATCAGCGCCGTCTGTCAATCTTAAGAAATAAGCGTCTGTGTCGTTTTCAACACCCCATTCGATAGTGGTACCAGGTCCGGCACCCATCTCAGATGCTTTAGATCCATAAGTAAATCCGCTGATCCTACCAGGCTGATAACGGAAAGCTCTGATGGATTTCATTGTTATACTAGAATTTACCCCTGGGCTTCCTCCGATCTTATTCTCATTTGTAGGAAGGTTAATAGCTTCTCCGAACTGCTCACTAGGCCAACTGGCACTAAAAATGTTAGTTGGATCGGCTTCTATGGGAGAATCTAAAACAAAATAAGGGAGTTTTAGTTCATTCTCTACATTAGTGACAGTAGAGGTGTTTTCATGGACAGTAAAGTTCCAGTCCTTAAGATCTTGACGTAAATAATCCCACTCAAGGCCAAAATACTTTCTCCATAGCTCTGGAGTAGGGTTGGTGCGAATCCTGTAATGTCCTTTATCTGTTGGTGAGCCAGAAGGATAGAATACACGAGTTGTGCCAAAGAAGAAACCGTCCCACGCTGCACTTAAGCTATTTGGTACAGCAGCGTCTGCTGCGGTGATGATTACGCGACTATCACCATCTTCCCCCCAAAGCGAGGCGTTTTTAAATGGTGCAAGCACCATCGGATTTGCTTCTGTTGCCACAAAATTATATGCCCTACCTGAAGGTATGATAGGATAATCTGTAAGACCACCAAATCTTGTTTGTTTGATATCTAGCCAAATCTTATCCCACTGAAGCTCATCAAACCTCAATCCAGAGGGTGTGCTTGAGTCAATTATTGGACTATATTTGCCAAGGAAGTAATCTAAGTTAAATTCTGTTCTCTTATTTTCATCAAAATTTCTTACCATGTACTCAATAAGATATTGAGCGATGATAGAGTTTAGATACTGTCCCCAGCCACCGTATCTACTAGCTCCGCCTGGATTTATTAGCTGGTCTTGTAATGAAGGCTTGCCAGGAGGAGTAAAAGGTGACGGATATACAGAAATCGCTAGAGCAGAGTTTACTGTATCTTCTTCAAACTTACTCTCAAAATATCTACCTGCAGAAGAAGGTCTAGAGTACCAGAAGCTTGGAGTCCGTGCTCCGGTGCCATCAACTCTCCAATCCTTCTCATCTAATCCATAAGTACTAACGTTACCAAATAGACCTTGCTGAGTCGTCTCTCTATTGATACCTAGTAACGAACGGCTAACTACCGACGTATCAGAAAACGCTTCTTCAATAGGAAGGGCCGCTGGCCGACCCTTACTAAATTTATTCTGGGAACTAATCCCTTCTTTATTATAGGAATCCGAGTCTAAAACTACAGATGGGGCATTTTCTTTACCATATTCACTTTTAGGATAGGACTCTTTCTCCGTAGTAAGCGGATTGCCGTCCTCGGAAGACAGGGGAAAACCCCTGAAATCCACCATTTGCTTTCTAGAAGTAGATTTTCTAGGGGGCGTTCTTTCAGCCCTTATAGAAGATCCCGAGGTGTACTCCGGCATATCACTGTTCCTCCCAAGTTAGTGAATTAACGATATCGATTGATGTAGTTGGCTCTGTTGCTTTTGAAGTTGATTCCCAATGAGAATAGACTCCAATGATATCAACTTCGTTTGTAAGTGGGAAAGAAAGGTATTCTTTATTGTATGCAAAGTAGTCTTCTAAGTTATACTGAGAACCACCTTTATTTGCATAGATAGAGAAGACGTTACTTCCTGTATTGGCAACTGGAGCGAGTTTGAAGTCTTGAGAGATCTTAGCTCCAGATAAGGAAGCAATTGATTCCCAGTTACCTATCTCAGAGGCATCCCATTTCTTCTGATTCTCATACTTGTTATGGTTACCAGATAAAGATCCGATTGTTCCTGTAAACAATTGAATGTCTCCATCATCAGAGAACGTGTACATCTTAGCATATAAGACACCCCAGTTATTACCACAGAAAACGCTCATGCTAACAGACTGAGACTCATGATTTTGTATATAGTACTGATCAGCCTTTCTATAGAACTTAACTAATAGTTCTGTCTCATCAGCGCCAATCGTGCCCGTGTCAAATCCGCTTCCAACATCATTTGTGGGCTTTGCTCTGATATAAGCATAGAAGTACTTACCATTTTGGTCTAACACTGTAGAAAGATTACCGTCTGTGTTTGCCGAGGTGTTAAGGATTTGCTTAGGCACTGTACCAGAACCGATCTCAAAACCTTTGCTTGGATCGCCCTGATCGTCATAGAGCGCAGTGATACCCGCAACCAAAGAAGACGAGCCCATTCCGCTGTTATTTAGGTTGTTTGTGATTAACAGAGGATTTTTAATAAAGTTCAGAGATACAATATTATCGTCACCAGATGGATCTGTAATACCAGCGCCATACTTGAGAGGATATAGCTGAATTCTGTTTCTAACAGGAGTTCCTGTAGTGTTAATAACATTATCTTTTGCTCTTAAAGCAATCATAGCTCTTTGTCTTCTAGGAACAACTAGCTCAACAGCATTAGCAACTGTAGATTGAGCAGACACGTTTCTGTTAAAGAATAGTTTTACGCTTCCTGTAGAAACCTCAGTGGCCCAGATTACCTTAGTAGTAGTATCTGATTTTAGATAGGATCCAATGAGTTGGTCTCTTTCATCTTCATCAAATGCTATATCGAAGGAATTACTTCCTACGTTTGTGGCTGTCTTTACTAGTACGCCGTACTTGATCCCTTTAGGAGTATCGGTAGACTTAGAGAGTAGCCTAACAGTTCCCTTGTCGCCACCGTCGATATAGTAAGAAGCACCATACTTGACAAGTCTATTACCCTCTGCAAGGTTGTTTGATAAACCTCCATGAGTTAGATAGGTAATTGGTAGAGTAGCGTTACCAAGAGAAGCAACATCTAACTGGTTTGACGCCCTCATATGGTGCACTCGTACCCACCTAGCTTCTCCGTTACCAACAGGAACATAAGCAAGGAATAAAGCACCAACAGCTCCATACCATGAGAACTCGATCTTCCACATGGTCACCTTAGAGAAATCAACGTCGTATTGAGACTGGGCCGTTAGAGGCGTATTATCTAAGAGGACGGGGTCACCAGGTCTCTTAACAGAGATATCTGTAGGATCAACGTTTGCTGTAGAGACGTCGCTCCAACGAACGGGATTATTAGTCCCATTGAGTTGGTCGCCAGAGAACATCGCTCTAACAGGTCTCCACTCGTACACCATGCGATACTCGGGAGGAACACAGAGCTTAAACCACTCCTTAAGGGTTATGTTTCTTGCTCCGGCGGAACCACCAGCTGTAGAATATGCTTTACTACCGGATCTGTGGCTAAAACCTGCAGCTGCGTACTGAGCATTAGAAATCTGATTAGCACCTTGTACTGTTACAAGTAGATTCCAGCACTTACTTCCGCTGGCTACCTCGTCAGGATCAGTGTCATAGCCGTACCTAGCATCGGTGACTTGAACAGGATCTCCGTTATTGTTAACAATTTCATCGCCAACAGCCTCAAGCTCAGCGCTAAAGTCACTACCAGAATTGGCTGTTCCGGTTCCACCTCCTCTGCTTAAGTTAGAAACAATATCTTGCCACAGACAGTGAGCATCTAGACGAATATACTCAGAAGCTGGTTTTAAGAATAAGTTATTCTGTTTCCAGTTATCATATTCCGCGCTTGCCTTAGAAATATCTTTCTGGTCAAACGGGAACTGGAACTTGCGTCCTGCCATGTGCTCAACAAAATTGCCTGAAGTGTTTTTGTAGGCAAGTCTTACAGCGTATCCTTCGTC
>MDSZ01197233.1_pt1 | contig 10125 bp, 10 predicted proteins | sample 811201 | NCBI WGS metagenome assembly MDSZ01 (sample SAMN05326647, study PRJNA326480) | marine metagenome | isolation source: seawater | place: Indian Ocean: North | collected 2010 | reverse complement strand
GAACAAGTTATTTTAGTGGATCCATCAATAGAAATTTTATTGTCATCAAATAAAACTATTAGTTTATTTAAATTTTTGTGTCCTGCAAATGAAATTGATTCTTGTGAAATTCCTTCCATTAAGCAACCATCACCAACAATCACCCATGTTCTATGGTCGATTAATTTACCATACTTTTTATTTAAAATTTTTTCTGCTAGAGCCATCCCAACTCCATTAGCTAACCCTTGTCCGAGAGGCCCAGTTGTAGTTTCAATGCTCTTTAATAAACCATATTCAGGGTGACCAGCAGTTTTACTGCCAAGTTGTCTAAAATTTTTTAATTGATTTAGATTACAGTCTTTATATCCAACTAAATACGATAGAGCATAGAGTAGCATTGATCCATGACCAGCCGATAATACAAATCTATCTCTGTTTAGCCAATCAGGCCTATATGGATCAAATTTTAGATATCTTGAAAATAAAACTGTTGCTACATCAGACATTCCAAGTGGCATACCTGGATGACCAGAATTTGCGTTCTCAACTGCATCTATAGAGAGCCCTCGAATTGCATTAGACATGTGTTGTAATTTTTCTTGTTCAAATTTATTCATTTCATTTTTTTAATATAAAGTTTCCAAATGCTCTTGGTCCTCCAGATGTACTTATCTTTTTGTTTAAACTAAAATCATCTAAATTAATTAGAATAATATTATCTTCAAACCAACACGCAACAACAATTAAATTTTGAGTGTAACTTATATCAATTCCCTCGGGATATTCACAAACATCAAACAATGTTTTAACTTTTTCTTTCTTCTCCATATCAATTATTGAAATACTGTCATCTCTTTGGTTTGTAATGTATAAATAATTTTTTAATTTATCGTGAACAGCAGAGTACGGCCACTTCCCAACTTTTATATTTTTTAATAAACTAAAATTTTTTTTATCAATAATTGATATTGAACTAGATTGAACATTTGTGACTACAACATAATCTAAATAATTTTCTGAATAAACTCCAAATGGTGAATTTTGAACATTTAATGACTTTAAAACTTCAAAATTTTCTGTATTAATTAAAGAGACGTTGTTACTTTCCCTATTAGCAACATACAGTTTTTGATTTACCTTATCAAAATAAATACCAGCTGGTGATTGTCCCACCTTAATTTCAATTTTTTTTTTTTTTGCTACAAAATCTATAACTGAAATAACACCATCATACCAATTAGATACAAAAATATTTTTTTTAGAATTATCAAATGAAATTCCTAGTGGACTATTACCTGCTTCAAGAAAGTAATGTGAGTCATCATATGGATCTATGACTGAAATATTATTGCTATCAGGATTTGAGACAAAAATCTTTCCTGATTCTGAATCAGTAAAGATTGCCGCAGGTTTCTTTCCTAATTCAATCTCTTGTATCTTTTCTTTAGTTGATAAATCTATAACGTCTAGCATATTACTTTCCTGATTTGTAATAAATGCTAGCTCTTTTGAAACTAGTGTGCTGAAACAAATGATAATTAATGAACAAACAATAAATTTAATTCTTTTCAATAATTTTTTTGAGTCCATTAAGGTTTTCAACAATAAAGATTTTTACTTTTTTCTTTGAATTTTCGTCATTAAGATCTGTTGGAGGGTCATTTCCCATGAAACCTCTGTAAAATCCGCTTTTGTATATAACTTTAGTTTTGTTATCACTTGATTTAACAAAAACTTTGGCAGAATAACTATTTACTGGTAAAACTTTATTATCAGTTTCAATTATCCTCCAATTGACCATCATTTTATTTTCATCTATTTTTTCAAGTTTCTGTATAATACTTTCGCCCGATTTGAATACAATGGTTCTCTCTGCTCCAACACCATTTGAGTTTACTTTAGTTTCCTCTACACTTTTGTTCCAATTGAAATTATTAAAATCACTGACGATTTTCCATACTTCTTCTTTAGAAGCGTTTATTTCAATTGATTCTGAAACTTTTTGCCTTGAAGGACCATGTCCATGAGTGGGATTTGAAATCAGAAGCATAACAAGAAGGGTTATTGAGTATTTGAAATATGACATAATTAATCCTCTTAATTTATAATATTTTAAACTTATTTTTATCTTCTAAAACTGATAATGCAACTAAGATTTCTGATTTTTCGTCATTTATTTCTGCCATAACAACATGAATGACTCCAGAAATTGTTTTTAATCTTTTAACTTTATATTTGATTCTATTGATTTCTTTTTCTGAAACTTTCTGAACTATTTTATTTAATATAAAATCCATAAAAAAAAATGCTATTATTTTGAATGTAATTAATAGTATTATTGATAATTTACAATGAATAAATTATTAAACATAGTTTTTACAAATCAAAAAATAACTATTTACTTATTCATTATTATTTCTTTAATTTCTTTAACGCTAATTTCCAATCTTAAAATTAACACATCTACCGATTCATTAATTAATAAAAATTTAGATTTTAAAAAAAATCAAAAAAAACTTAAAGATTCTTTCAAAGTCCTTAACAATAATATTTTAATAAGAATCAAGGGTAAAAACTATAATGAAGTAAAATTAGCAAGTGAAAAGCTTGTCAATAAGTTGAACAATTTAGATGGCTTATCTTTCGTTTTTTCTCCAAATCTTGATAAAAATTTAAAAAAAAACTTTTTTCTTCTTCTTAATGACACCGAAAAGGATAATTTAATACAGAAATTATATGAATCGCAACCTTTTTTATCTCAAATAAATAATCACCAGGATAAGTTAGAGGGTTTTAATAATATTTTGGCTTTAACGCTAAAATCAGACTCTAAAGAGGATAAGGATAAGTTCTCGACTATATTTAAAATTTTTAATGAATCTCTTACATTAAAAAAAAAAGTTGAGTGGACCAATATTTTATCATCTCAAAATAATGAATTTTTTATTCTTTTTGGTTTATCTGAGAAATTTTTGGAAAAAAATTCATTTGAAGTTATTTATGATTTTCTTACTAATTTTAAGTCCAATCAAAAAAATGGTATTGAAATAGATTACACTGGAGGATTATTAATTGATTATGAAGAAATTGGATCCGTATCTGGTGGTGTTTCACTTTCTGGTTTATTAAGTTTTATTTTAGTAGCAATTTTGCTTTGGTTGGCATTTAAAGACCTGTATTTATTGTTGTCGATAATTTTCACTATAATTTTAGGTTTGGTCATTACACTTGGCATTACAACACTTGTAATAGGTTCACTAAACTTAATATCGGTAGCATTTGCTGTTCTCTTTATAGGTCTTTCTGTCGATTATGGAATTCAAATTTGTTCAAGAATAAAAGAAAAAAATTTTATAAAAAATAATATCAAAGAAAAAACAAAAATAGTCGAGTCAATTGGAAGAATACTATTTATTGCTTCAATCCCTTCGATAGTTGGTTTTTTGTCATTTATTCCAACTGATTATGTTGGTTTATCAGAACTTGGTATTATTTCAGCCATAGGTTTGTTGGTTGGACTAATCTTAAATATATTCTTTCTTCCATGTCTACTTGAACTGATTTTAAAAAAAAAAAAATTAAATTTCATCAGTTTGAACTCAAATCGTTACGAAAATCTTTTATTTCAAAATAAAAATCAAATTTTAATAATTTTTTTAATTATTGCCATTTATTCATTTTTCAATATGAGTAAGATTACTTTTGATTCAGACGCTTTAAACCTAAAAGATCAGGATCTTCAGTCTGTGAAACTTGCCAAAGAATTAATTGAAAATAATCCTACATCAGATTATGTTGCTTCAGTAATTTTTACTGAAAAAGAATTTGAAAAATTTAGAGATGACCATCCAATTTTTCAGAGCGATATTGTTAATGGTTATTTTTCTTATAAAAAAATCTTTGAAAAATACGAATCAGAAGATTTGTATTATCTTAAATTCTTACTATCAAATAAAAAATTTGAAAGACCCTCTGATGGAGTTGACCAATTAACTAGGTTAAATTTGTTACTTGACGAATATATTCAAGGAGATTTTGGTCAAGTTTCATTAAATGCAAAACTTTTAAAAAATAATATTGCGATATCTCAAAATAATGAAATTTCAAAACTTGACATTCAAGAAATTCTTTTTGAGAATTTTGATGACCTTATATCATTTGTTTTAAATTTGGGTTCCATTCCTGAAAATTTGTATAATCAAATTCCTCAAAATTTTAGTAAGAGGTATCTTTCTGACGATAATTTATATCGTATTGAAATCTTTCCAAGTAGAGACTTATCAAAACCTAGGGATTTAGAGCAATTTGTAAGTATAGTTCAGAATTATTTTCCAAGTGCAACAGGGATGCCTATAGTACAATTTAACGCAGGAAAAATAGTTGTTGATTCATTTAAAAAAGCTTTACTTATTTCCTTACTTTTCTTAATTGTATTTTTGTTTTTTATTTTTAAAAAGCTTAATTATGTTTTACTTTGTATTAGTTCATTATTTTGTGCATTCATTTTAACTATCTTTTTTATGATTATCTTAAAGTTAAACCTTAATTTTGCAAATATGATTGCGATTCCTTTACTTTTTAGTTTAGGTGTCAGCTATCCAATATATTTTATTAAGCGATTTGAAGAACTTGGAGATTTTAAAAAATTATTTTCTTCTAATACTCCTTTTGCAATTTTATTTAGTGGCTTAACAACAATTTTTTCGTTTAGTACTTTATATTTATCTTCTCACAATGGAACCTCATCAATGGGTCTTTTGTTGTTTATCTCTTTATCAAATACATTGGTAACTAGTCTTATTTTGCTGCCAATTTTTATTAAAATATTTAAGATTAAATAATTTCCCAATTTCCATCTTCATTTCTACAGGCTGTTGAATTCTCTTCAAAAATATCATCATTTTTTTTAATAACTTTTTTAAAATCTCTACAATTTTTATTTTTTATTTTATAGTTATTAAGTGGAACTACTTCACCAGAAATGTTCTGATTCTCATTACTTTGCCAGGGTTCACTTGTATTATCTGGGGTGAAATTGAGAGACTTTTCAATTACGTTGTTGAATGCTGCTCTTTCTTTTTTACTTAAAATTTCTACTATTTTTCCACCCAAAATATATCCAGCTGCACCACCTAAAATCACCGAAACATCTTTTGTGACACCAGAACCGATCTTGGAGCCAACATATCCACCTACTGCAGCACCAATAATCTGACCGAATACCTTTTTATCATTTGTATTTCCACATGAAACAATTGATAGAATCAAAGGGAATATTAATATTTTAAATCTATGCATTTGGAATACTTAATAATAAAAAAATAAACTACAATTTTTCCTTTATATCAAACCCTCTAAAACATTTAAATCTTGGAAACCTTAAACTCCAATATTCACCATCTTGACTTTTGCTTATAGAATCTGCCTTAATTTCAACTATCTGACCAATTAATTTATGCTTATCCTCCCAAAAAGATTCTCTTTGTTCGTCTGAAAATCCAGAACCAATATTCAATTTAAAAAACTTTCCATTATCAGTGCCCTCAGCTATGATTGCTCCTAATTTTCCTAAATTTCTGCCAGTTCCTTCCTCAAAATCTTTTACTTCAAGAGATATTTCTATAACTGGTTTTAATTTTAACCAGGTTGTTGATCTTTTGCATTCATAAAATGATTCTGGGTCCTTTATCATAATTCCTTCATAACCCTGAATTATAGCTTCATTGTTGAAATTTTTAAAAATAGACAATCCTTCAGAACTATCAAGATTTATAAGTTTTTTTTCAATTAATTTTATTTTATCTGAGTTTTGAACAAATTCATAGTACCACTTTTCTAAACTTAACGTTCTAGATCTATAGGTTTTTTTGTAAAAACCTTCTTTAAATTTTTCTAGCGGAAGAAAATCAAATATAAAAAGTGTTGCGTCTTGATTTTGAACGACTTCTTTTCTATGAATTTGTTTCATTAATTCCTGAAAATTTTTACTTACAACTTCTCCGTCAATTACTAATGCTTCGTCTACTAGGTTCATTCTAAGTTTTTCTCTTAATTCTTCTTGCAAAATATTGAAATTATTTAATTCTTTTCCATTTCTGCTGAACATGTCAACCTTCCCATTTGGATATAAAATAGTAATTACTCGAACGCCATCTAGCTTTACCTCGAGAAACTTTTCACCATTTAGTTTTTTCTTGTGTAACTCTGAATCTTGCGCCAACTGACATGCAAAAACAGGAATAGTATATTCATCAAAATTATTTTTTTTTGCGACATTATTAATAGTTTTTTCTGATAGTCCACATCTCATGTCTTTTTGTAAAATCCTTTTATAAAAAAAATTCCATTCATTCACATCTGATTTTTCCATTTTTTCTAAAATTTGATCTCTTGCTGCATGACCTGTTAATTTTCTGGAAACTAAGCTTTCTATTAATTTACTAAATTCATACCACTCCAAACCGTCCCCATTTGACTTGGATTCAGGAACTTGTTTGACACCAAAAGTTAAAAGTTTATTGTATGCAAGAGTCATTCCTTTGAAAAATACATCGTTTTTATTTTTCATTTCATTGAGAATTATTTCTTCTTTTAATAATCTCGATCTTGTTGACTCAAGTTTTTGTATAATTTTAAAATTTTCCATCTAATATATCTTGGATATTTGTTTGATATTTACAATATTTGCAACCATAACTACTTTCTGGGACCTCTTCATTATTTAAAGTATGATATATTCTATCAAAAGTGGGTTCGATCCACGTTTGGTCGAGTGCTCTGTCAAAGATCAATAATCGAAAATCAATTATCTGAGATGTGTTAGGAAGATCTTCAGAAGCATTTAAATAAACAAGTATTCCTGTTGAATCTACCTTCACTGAGTTTTTATTTAACAGAAAAGAATATAATGAGAGTTGTTTCCAATAACCTGGCCAAATATTTTCAGAACAAAGATTTTTTTTTCGTGATGTACTTTTTATAATAACTGGAAAATTATTTCCAGTCTCTGTGCAAAACCAAATATCATCAAGATTAGCTCTAATTTTAAGGTTTGTCTTTTTATCAATATAACTTATACCTTTAAATGGATGTGTCCAAATATCTAGTAACTTATTATTACTAGGAACCAAGTTTTTGTTGATAGTTTTAGTTTCTGGTATAACTTTTTTTAGACTTCGATATTGGTTCAAATTATTCTTGAAATGACTTACAACAAAATTATTTATTACCAATGGTGTACCATGAGGTCTTTTAATTCCATGTTTTTGGTCTAAGTAAAAACATCTGTTGCAGTCAAAAAATAAATCAATTTTTGATCTATTTATTGAAAATGGTGTAAGATTATTTTTTATATATAATTTTTTTTTCCACACTTACTTTTGTCTTTTTTTTAATAATTTAAGTATAGATAATATAACAAAAAGTTTTTGTTTAATTAAATACAAAAATTATAATTGCTTAATTTGAAAAAATTGATTCGTATAAAATTAGAATTGACAATTCTTTTTTTTTTGAAATTATCTCCTTATGTACTTATTTGTTTTTTTTTTAATTCCAAAATTAATTTTTTCTCTTGAACTCAATTTAGTATGTACCAACAGTAACGCAATAACAAACGAAGTGGATGTAAAAGATATTTTTCTTCTGCTGAACACCGACAACAACAAAATTGATTTAGGTGGTTTATCTTTGCAAGCTAATAACATTTCAGTGACTAAATCAAATATTTCCTGGTTTTCAGATAATGTTCAGCTTTATCCTGAATCAAATGGATCTGTCTCTGGAATTCTTGGAAGATATTCAGGTGAACTAGTGCTTAATTTTAAAAGTGAAAACAGCCATAAAACCAATTCATTAATTTTTAATTGCCGCAAATTTAATATTAAAGATAGAAAATTTTAATTTGTAAATACTTTATCTTTCTCTATGAATCTAGTTATCAATTTTATAAAAAAAAGTCGCTGAATTTCCCCATAGTTTTGATCTGCCTTTGGAAATATTCTTCTTGCATTTTCTAATTGTATCAAATAATTATCAGGTCTTATCCTTGCGAGTTTTTTTAAATACGAATCAGGCATACGAAATTTTCCAAGCGTAACTGAATGAACTTTATTTTTATCAATTAATCCAAAAACTTTATTAAAAAATTCTTCATAATCTCTTTGCTGGTCGCAGTAAATTAACGGATCGAATCTTAAACCAATTGACCAACCTAAATTTTGTAGTTTGACTATTGCTTTTAATCTTTTTGAAAGACTTGGGGTTTTATCCTCATATTCTTTTACTACATTTTCAGGATTAAGACTAAAAGCAGGGATTACATTTGCCAATGGTTTTACTTTTTCAAACACTTTGATATTTATACTTTTAGAACGAATTTCTAATATCCCTTTTTTAATTTGTTTAAAGTATCTTATAAATTCTTTAAGAAAGTTAGAAACATTCTCAAGTGCTAAACTATCTGAGTCGTAACCAGAAAAAAAACAAGTATCGTCTACATTGTTCTCAGCAATTTTTTTTATGTTTATAAAGAAATCTTCATAATTTACAAATAAAACATAATTAGCAGAGTTAAACATACCTTGAAGAAAACAGTATTTACAATCATAAGGACAATTCAAAAGGTGAGAAAAATAATAATTATTTTTAAAACCAATAGTAAATCTTCTAGGTGCTTTGTGTATAAAGTTATTCTGTTTATACGCTAGTATCAATGAAGGTGAGTCCTTTTGAATTCGAAAATTTTGATTATTTGAATTAAAAACTTCAGAGTAGGAATTACAATAAACAATATTTTTATACTTTATTCTTTTAATTATGTTAGATGTATTATGATGTGATTTCGCAGCCTTTTCGATATATAGTGTATTGATTTTCATACCTTAAGAAACTCTTTAAGTTTTTTTATATTATATTTACCATTTTTACTAAAATTAATAATATTATCATTAAGAGAATTATATTTTGAAAAATATACACTTAGAAGTGCTTTCATTTGTTTGCGCTCCGTAAAAGTAAATTTTATTTTTGTAACTAAATTATTGAATTCTATATCAATAATTTCTCTTTTTATTGGATAAATCTTTCTTTTTAAATTTAACATAAATGAACAAAGTTCATTAATTAATTTTTTGTGATTAATAATTATATTGTATACAGCTTGTTTATTTTTAAAATCAATCGATTCATATTGATTATCAGAAATAATTTTAACTATCTGTAATAGTTCATTTGAGGAATACTTGCACGCTGATTGATAAAAACCACTTGATTCCATGTCATAAATTGTTGAGCTATAACTTTTTTGATGTGTTCCAACTGTTAAACATTCTTGATTTTGCATGTTAAATTCATTTGCATAGGGAAAAAAATCTCTATTATTTTCATTATCAGAAATTTTATTTACAGCACAAATATCTCCAATCTTTAAATCTCTATGTCCTGCTAATCCAATATTTATCCATATGTCATTTTTTTTTTGATTATAATGGAAATATGTTTCAGTTACACCAATGGCAGCATTGATTTTGCCAATTCCAGAAATAGTTAAACTGATTTTTTGATTTGCATAAATAAAAGTTTGCTTTAGTTGTTTTTTTTTTAGCCTGAATAAATCAATTAATGGTCTTGCTTCTGAATTAGTTGCAACTACGAAGTGGATCATTTACTTTTTAATGAACTTTAACGTCATACGATCACTTTCTCCAATCGTCTTGTAAACAGATTTATTTTTTTCACCTTCTGCCAACCTAGGAGGGAGTGTCCATACACCTTTATTATAATTTTTTAGATCCTTTGGATTGGAGTTAATTTCGTTTTTTTCTAATAACTTAAACCCGTGTTTTTCAATATGTTTGATTAGAAAAGATTCTCTAACATACCCTTTTTTAAAATCAAATGTTTCAGATTCATTTGCCCTATGTTGAACTACTCCAAGTATTCCATTCTTCTTTAGAGACTTATGAAAAGATTTAAAAATATTTTCTGATTTATTTTGATCAAGAAAGTTATGTGTATTTCTAAATGTTAAAATTAAGTCAAAGTAATTTTCATGACCTTTAATCTTAAAGTCACTATCAATAAATACTTTTTTAATTTCTCCAAATTTATTTTTATTTTCTTCAAAATATTCAAAGAATTCGT
>MDSZ01160604.1_pt1 | contig 10125 bp, 8 predicted proteins | sample 811201 | NCBI WGS metagenome assembly MDSZ01 (sample SAMN05326647, study PRJNA326480) | marine metagenome | isolation source: seawater | place: Indian Ocean: North | collected 2010 | reverse complement strand
TTTTAAATCTTGAGCCATAAAGTTGTCCTTCTCTATAAGTGTTAAAAGTTTTGGTTTTTTTTTTAAAATTTCCTCTGTTAAAAATCCTTTTCCTGGCCCTATTTCAAAAACATTTTTATCGGTTACATTTACTGAATTGATTATTTTTCTTTTAATATTATGATCAATTAAAAAATTTTGACCTAAAGATTTTTTAGGATATTTCATTTAATAATTAATTAAAAATTTAACACAATTATATAGACTAATCGGATCACCTTTGTTTTTTCCAATCAGATCAGTCGCTGGCCCATGATCTGGAGAAATACGAATGTAGGGTAAACCTAATGTCAAATTTATTGCATCATAATGAAATATAGTTTTAAACGGAGTTAAAACCTGGTCATGATACATTCCAACTATAACGTCATACTTTTTGTAATTAACAATAAATGACGTGTCACATACTAAAGGCCCTTTTAAGTTAATGCCCTTTTTTTTAAGATTTGAAATTGCTGGTATTATTGTTCTTACCTCCTCACTATTTTCCCTTAATTCTCCATTGTGAGGATTTAGTCCCAAAATCCCAATCCTTGGCTTTTTTTTAAAAATTTTTTTGAAATTTTTATTTAGGCTATCAACTTTTTTTATTATTAGTTTCTTTGTAATTTTTTTTGGAATATTTTTAAGATCAATATGAGTTGTTAAAGGCACAACTGAAAGAGATTTATTATAAATCATCATTATTTCCGAGTTATCTGTTATTTTACTTATAGATGCAAAAAATTCTGTTACACCGACGTTGTTTGTTTTTTTTATTAATTTTTTATCAATTGGACAGTTTATTATACCTTTAATATCTTTTCCTTTTGCTAGCTTATTTGCTAAATGAAGTGATCGTATCAAATATTTTGATGCATCTTTAAAAGAAACTTTGAAAGGATTTTTAAAACTTAAGGGAACATTGATGATTTTTATATTTGATGAAAAACTATGCTGATACAAGTTTTGAATTTGTGTAATTTTTAGTTTTATTTTTAGCTTTTTAAATTGTTGATCAATTAAATCATAATTACCTATTAAAAAAATCTTTTTCTTAACATTGTTACTTATTTTCTTCCATGTTTTAGCAATTATCTCTGAATTTATACTATTTGGATCAGCTGTAATTATTAAAATTTTATCTTTCATTTTAAATCTATAGAAGCACTGTTTCTTATTTTTGATAAATGACTACTTGAAAATAAATTGAGCATTTCATTTTGTTTTTGATTAATTATTCTATTTTTAGTTTTAGTTATATTAATTTTATTTATATCTAACTTTTTTTTTTCATTAAGTTTAATAAATAAAATCGTATTACTTTGGAATATTGGTTCTGAAACATCTCCTATTTTTAATTTATTAACTATATTTAAAATCTTATTTGACAGTGACTTGGCGTTTACCCAACCTAAATTTCCACCATCCATAGCTGTAAGAGAAATACTGTATTTAATTGCTGTGTTTTCAAATCCCTCTTTTTGAATTAAATTTTTAATTTCTTTAACAGTTTGATTTATTTCTTTATCTTTTGCTATTTGTACTTCTAGTTCTGATAATTTATATTCAATTAAATTTTTTTGATTATCAATAATTTTCTTTAATTCTACATCAACCTCATTTTCATCAATTTTTACTTTATTGCCATATAGTGAAAGAATTAGTTGTTGCCATGCCAATTCAATTTTAATTTCTTCTTCATATAATTCGTAACTAAGATTGTTTGTCTTAAAAATATTTTTAAAATCTTCTATATTATTAGTATAGTTTTTTGAAATCCTTGAAATAAATTCAACTGTATCAATTTTATCATTGAATAAGTTTGCGTTAATCAACTCTTTTTTTTTTAGCCTAGAATTGATTAAGTTTTTTAAGGAAACACTTTTTAATTTGTTAATATTTTCTTGGTTTATTTGTTCGTTATTTAAGATAATATTAGTTATAATTTTATTCTTTAACTCGTAGGAGGTTATTATTTGATTATCGACAGTAGCTATTATTTTTGTCTCTATCTCAGACTCAACATTATTGGCAAATGATATGAATAATATTAATAAAATACATAAGTTAGATAATTTGAACTTCATTTATTTATTGAAAGATGGAGAGTTAATATTGCCAAAAGGAACAATAGTTATTTTAAACATTAAAGAATTCTCAGCCTCTAGCTCAGAATCTTCATAGAATTCTCTTCTGTAAACTATTCCAGCTCTTAAACAATCATTAAGATATTCATAACTTAAATCGTAGTATTCTGCAGAATTAGTGACTAAATTTCTTTTTGTCTCAGCAGAAAAAAGACCAAAAGAATTTTTAACGAGATCAATTTTTGCTTTCATATATTCTTGATCGCCTATATGTTTTTTTTCTTGAAGATAACTTAAATTAAATTTTATAGGGTCAAAATTCAAGTCAGAGCTAATTTCATTAAAGTTGAGGTCATTATAGTTTTGGTCAATTGCAAAATTATAGTTCAAACTTACCTTTTTGTTTACATCAAGGTTCATATTTCCAACGACATCTGATAATTTTTCATCTAGACTTGAGGAGGAAGGCATATTTTTGTTTTCCTTTTCGTTTATGACCTGACCCATTGTTAATCCAAATTTCTTTTGATTGTTATTCCCTTCAATTTCATAATCAAAGCCAACAGTTGTGCTTAATCCACCTTCAAAGTTGTTATTAGTATCTAATCTATCTAAACTGAATATGTTTAAATGATTTAATTTAGCACCATCAGTCTCTTTACGCATATAGTCTGGCGCATACCTTAAGAGCACTTTAGGTGTTAATAGATGAGTAAGTTTATTTTCAGTTTTTTTGAAAAGGTTTAATTCCGCTAAATAACCAAGAGCTCCAAATATTTCACTAGTTGTATCTGTTTTAAATTCAGTATTTTTTGCCTCATAATTTATATTTTTTAATTTTCCTAAAATTTTTCCACTTAAACCAGAGTCAAAATTAAGGTTTCTATATTTCCAATCTATGTCATTAATCAAAAATTTTGTATGTTTATTTGTATCAAAGTTATGCACTTTTAAATTTGATGTAAAATCTGCATTACCGAATTTATTACTAAACAAATTTTTATCTAATATAATTTCAGGTAAAATATATTCATATTTATCATTATAATCTTCTTTTAAAGTTTCATATATACTTGCATTTAAACCTAAAAAGATATTTTCATCTTGACGTGTAAAATTAATTGAATTTTCTAAAGTTTCAGTTTCATACGATGCTAAGCTAGATTTTATTTTATATAACTTAAGATATTTATCATCTGAAACATTTTGTAAGGTTAATTCAAAACTGTTTTCCGAATTATTTTTACCTTGAAAATTTTTTATAAATTTTGTGAACAAATGCGATCTATCACCAACCTTTTTTGATTTCTCTGATTTTTTAAAACCCTCAGTGAAACCTAAATCTAATATTATATTTGATTTTGCAAAAGCTTGACGATATTCACCAAGCATTAACGGTCGTTCAGAATCAAATAAACTACTAGTTAAAGTAAAATCTTTATCTTTGTCCATTGCCCAAAAATAAGGAAGTTTAAACCCAGTGCCTAAATTTTTTGAACTTGTAAGTGTGGGAGGTAAAAATCCTGATCTTCTTTTTACTGACGGATCAGGATGAGATAACTTGGGTAAAAAAAAGATTGGTATGTCATAAACTTTTATTACAGCATTATCATAATATATAGTTTTTTTGGTTTTATCATGTTTCATTTTACTTGCCTGAATTGTCCAAGGAGGACAAGCATCATCTTTTCTGTAGTCACATAAAGTAAATATACTTTTTGTAAATTCATTTTCCTTTTCATCAATTTTTATAGTATTTGCAAAGACCCTCGGTTTGTTTTTATTATCTAATTTAAAATTTTTTTGATTAAGATAAGCTTTAATATCACTTCCAACAATTTCTCTTTTTTTTTCATCTATATAAATTTGTGAAAAGTTATAGGTATTATTTTTTGAGTCTATAACTTTTATATTGCCAATAGATTTAAAAAATTTTCTTTTACTAAGATATTCAAAGTTATCCAAATAAATGTTATTTCCCGCTAAATCAGTTATTACAGCTGGATTACTAGAATTAATAATATCTTTTTCACTATCAAAAATTAAATTAGCTCCTTTCAAAATGTATCCTTCCGAAGTTTCTAGTATCGTTTCACCTTTACTATTTAATATCTTTGTGTCTTTATTAAACTCTGCATAATCAGTCCTCAAAATATTGTTTTTGTTGTCTGTTGCCACGACCTTATCTTTAAAAATTGATATTTGTTTATCTTTGTCAATCGAAATAGTAGATGATTTAATATTTAAATTTTCAGCAGATAATGGTGAAAAAAATATTGTCAAAAAAAGAAATATAGAAAGTTTATTTTTCATTTATCTGCAATACTCCTACTGATGTAAATAATCCTATAGTAACTACTGGAACCCAAGCAGCTAAAGACAAAGATATTCTATTGGCCTGGCCTAAAGCTAAAGACAAATCCTTAAAATAATAAACTGCTACACAAGTTATTAGCCCAACAACAATAAATGTTAAATTGTTTGATTTTTTGAGAGTATTCATTGTCAAAATTGCAGCTAAGCCAGTCATAAGAAATAAAAAAAATGGCAAAGATAAAAGAGAATTTAAATTTTGATCCAAATAAGCCTTATTATAGCCTTTTATTTGCAAATTCTTATAGTTAAGTAGCAAATCCAAAAATGACATTGCATCAAAATTTCTATAAAGGCTTGTAATTTTAACATAATCATAGTTCGATTGAATTTTAAGTGTATCTTTAAATACTTTTTTTGTAATACCCTCGTTAAAAGAATTTATTGTCACATTTTTTAATACCCACTCATTTTTGGAAATATCTGCAGTTGTCGCACTTATTTTTTGTAATAGATTATAATTTTTGTCTAAATCAAAAATACTTACATTTTTTAAAACGTTGCTTTTTGTCTCGTCAGCAGAAATTATTCTATTCATCTTATCTATATTTTCTTTAATCCAAAGACCATTTTTATTAACAACAATCAAATGGTCTACATCTCTTGAATATTTTGATTTGGTTTGTTCATAGTACTTGACCATAGACGAAGTTATTGGATTAATCGCAAAAAGTATGATCCAACCAAAAATAAAAGATGTAAAAGCTAAAATAAAAAATATCTTGAAGTTTGAATAACCAAAAACTTTTAATGTTAATAAATCTTTACTATTTCTCAATTGTAATAGAAACCACATACTAGAAATAAAAATGATAAATGGAAGTAATTTAATTAATAAATTTGGTATATATAATGCAGTGAGGGTAATCGGGGTTAATATTGATGTATCCAAATTTTTGAAAAACTCAATTTCTTCAAATAAATTTAATATAATTCCAAAACTATAAAAAATTAAGATTACCTTAAAAATGGTTTTAAAAAAATTAAATAGTAGATAATTAAATAAAATTGTATTCATCTTAAATTGTTTCTCTGTTTAATTTCATGATTAAAAGCATATAGAGTAAAGGCACCAGAATAAATGGTGAGACTATAAACATTATGCTTATAACTTGAGAAATTCCTGTAAAACGGATTATTAATTCAGAATAAAGCAATACAATAAAACTAAATAAAAAAACACTATATTTATTTAGAAAAAAATTTTTTTTGGATTGGGTTTTGATTAATAAAAAAGAACATATTAACGCAATTATAGGTATATAAAAAGGTAAAAGAAATCTCCTGTTTAAAATAGTAACGATTTCATTTTTTGCGCTTTCCTTGCAATTAATAATTGTTTCTGAAAATCCTTTAATACATCTTAATAAATCAAACGACGAAGTTTCTTGAAGTTTTATTTGTTTTATTGTGCCAGTTTTTAAATTCTTTAAATCAATATTTATTTGTTCAAATTTTACTATATTGTTTTTTTGATTATCTTTGCTTGTTGTAATTATGTTTCCATTAAATAAGATCATTTTTTTTTCTTCGACTATACCTTCTTTAGCAATGATAGTAGTAGTGCTAGTTTCAGTTGCGTTAGAAGTAAGATTTTTAAGAGCCTTAGATTTATCATACATAAAAACATTTTTAATTTCGTTTTGAAACTTTTCTTCAGCTATAAAAGTAAATCCTTTAAATGAATCGTTAAATTGTTGAATTCTTATTGTGGGTAAAAAAGAATTGAATCCTTCTTTATTTAATAAATTTCTTGATTTATTCAAAGCCATTGGAGTTAAAATAGATGAGAAAATTAAATAAAAAATTAAAATAAATATTGATATTACAAAAAAAAGATTTACGATTTTTAATTTTTTAACTCCTGATGTCCATAAAATAATTAATTCATTTTCCTGTATCTGTTTCATTAAAAATAACATTAGAGATAGTAAAAAGGATAGAGGTATTAATTTAGTCATTATTGCCGATAAGTTTAAAAAAGAATATTGAAAGTAGGTGGCTATAGAATATCCATTTTCTACAATTAAATCTAAAAAATTTACTGCTCTAACAGTCCACGCTATCGCAGACAAACCGAATAATATAACAACGAATGTTTTGAGAATTTCTTTTGTAAAATTTTGATAAATTTTGTTTTGTAGCATTGCAATTTATGTATATAAATAAAGCAACCTCATTAAAATTTCAATCTATGGTTTAAGTATGACCAATTTTCCATTGAAATCTGATATATTTGCACATATATACCACTCATCTGTACTAGAGTTTATTAAAAATATGTCTATAAAAATTAATTATTCGAACAAATCTTCAGGCAATCTATCATCTAATATTGTTTTATTTTCTGACGAGAAATTTAGTACCAATAATTTAAAAAAATTCCTTTCAAATACAGAATTATCTTACGTAAATGAAATATTGAAAACAAGTGACATTAAAAAAAATTTATTTGTTTTTGAAGTGAGTTCAAAAAAAAAAATACTTCTTATATCTATAAAAAAAGATTTGAAAACATTTGATATAGAAAATCTTGGTGCAGAATTTTATGCTCGAATAAATTATGGAAAAAATAGTGAGTATAATATATTTTCCGATAGCATAATAGGTAAGTATGATAATTTTTTAGGGCATTTTCTACATGGATTAAAATTGAAATCTTACGAATTTAAAAAGTATAAATCCAAGAAAGAAACAAGAATTTTGTCTATCAATGTGCTTGGTAATAAAAATAAACCATCAGTTCAAAAACAATTAAAATTTAAAGCATTAGAAGAGGGAACTTTTTACGCAAGAGATTTAGTATCTGAACCAGGGAATATTTTACATCCAGATGAATATGCAAAAAGGTTAAGCCATTTGAAAAAAGATGGTTTGAAAATAAATATATATGATGAGAAAAAATTAAAAAAACTTGGGATGCACGCTCTATTAGGAGTTGGACAAGGAAGTATTAGAGGCTCTTATCTAGTAACAATGGAATGGAACGGAGCAAAAAATAATTCTAAGCCTTTAGCTTTTGTGGGCAAAGGAGTTTGTTTTGATACTGGAGGTTATTCACTTAAACCTGCAAAATTTATGGAAGATATGACTTATGATATGGCAGGTTCGGCTACTGTTGTTGGTTTGATGAAAAATTTAGCATTAAGAAAAGCTAAAATTAATGCGGTAGGTGTAGTTGGACTTGTTGAAAACATGGTAAGTGGAAACGCTCAAAGACCCGGTGACATTGTAAAATCATACAGTGGCAAAACTATAGAAGTATTAAATACTGACGCTGAAGGACGATTAGTTTTAGCTGACGCATTAACCTTTACTGAAAAAAAATTTAAACCAAGATTTATTGTTGATTTGGCTACTTTGACAGGAGCTATAATAGTATGTCTAGGATCTGAGTACGCTGGACTTTTTTCGAATGATGACAAACTGTCAAAACAAATTTTTAGTTCAGGTGAAAAAGTAGAAGAGAAAGTGTGGAGAATGCCTTTACATAAAAATTATGATAAACTAATGAATTCAAAAAATGCAGATGTACAAAATATTAATTATGTAGGTGGAGCAGGCTCAACAACAGCTGCTCAATTTTTACAAAGGTTTATTTTGAATAAGACACCTTGGGCTCACTTGGATATTGCGGGTATGGCATTTTCAAAATACGGAGGAGCTTTAAATTCAGGGGGAGCAACTGGGTTTGGAGTGAGACTATTAAATCAACTAGTAGAAGATTATTATGAGTAATATCCAACAAACTCTTTCAATAATAAAACCTGATGCAGTAGAAAGAAACCTTATTGAAAATATTAAATCAATTTTTACAAAAAATAATTTAATTATTAAAGAAGACAAAAAGATACATATTACAAAAGAAGAGGCTGCTGAATTCTATAAAGTTCATCAATCAAAACCTTTTTATGAAGATTTGTGCGCTTATTTATCTTCAGGACCAATAGTAGTGATGGTTTTAGAGGGTGATAACGCAGTTACTATCAATAGAAAATTAATGGGAGCAACAGATCCAAAAAATGCAGAAGCAAATACGATTAGAAAGCTTTACGGTTTATCAATAGATAAAAACTCAGTTCATGGATCAGACTCTTTGGAAAATGCGAAAAAAGAAATTAACTTCTTTTTTAAGAATTAGTTATATCTATAAATATTTATTATAGCTTCAGAAAATGCTCTATGTTCTAGTTTTTGAGTTTTGATCTTAATTGAGTCAACGTTATCACTTTTTTTTATAAAAAAACTCTTTTGCAAGATTATTTTTCCATTATCTAATTTTTCATTAACAAAATGTACAGTGCAACCAGTTTTTTTTTCATTGTTAGTCAGGACTCTTTTAAAGGTATTTAATCCCTTAAATTTAGGTAATAAAGAAGGATGTATATTTATTATTTTTCTTCCAAAACTTTTAATAAATTTTTTAGAAATTATTTTCATGTATCCAGCTAAGCAAATTAAAGATATATTATATTTCTTGATTTCATTTAAAGCCGTAATTTCGTAATTTTTTTTTTTAGTATCAATTATAAGGTATGGGATTGAATTTTTTTTTGCATGCAAAATTCCATTAGCACGTCTATTATCAGAAATAACAAGCTTAATATTTATTGGAAAATTGTGATTTCTAGAATTCTGTATTAGGGATTTTAGATTAGAGCCATAACCTGAAATAAAAATACAAGCATTTTTTTTTACCATGAGATTTTATTATATAAGTTTATTTTTTTTTTTACTTTGAGATATATACCCAATTTCATAAGGTTTATAATCTGCTTTAAAATATTTCTTAATTTTTTTTAAATTTTTTTTTTTAATAATTATACAAAATCCTACACCACAATTAAATGTATTCAACATTTCAGTATCACTCAAATTTTTTGATTTTAACCATCCAAATATTTTTTGTGGTTTAATCTTTGAAAGATCGATATTAATTGAAAGATTTTTTGGAACCGATCTAGATACATTTTCAATTAAACCACCACCTGTAATGTGTGCAGCAGAACTAATAAGATTTTTATTTGACAATTTTAAAATTTCTTTAGTGTAAATTTTGGTAGGTTTGATTAATTCCTTTTTAATTTTTTTTGATATTTTTCTTTTTTTAATAATAGACCTAACCAAAGAGTATCCATTTGAATGAATACCACTCGAAGGTATAGCTACAATTAAATCATTAGTCTTTACTCTATTTTTATTTAAAATTTTTTTTTTTGAAACTATGCCAACACTAAAACCTGCAAGATCAAATTTATCTTTGGTATATATTCCTGGCATCTCAGCAGTTTCACCACCAATTAATTTACACTCTGAAATTTTGCACCCTTTTATTATCCCAGCTAAAATTTTCTTTGTTTTATGAAGCTCTAGTTTTCCAACTGCTATGTAATCTAAAAAAAATAATGGTTTGGCGCCTTGAACAATCAAGTCATTAACGCACATTGCCACTAAATCAATACCAATTGTGTTTAAACTTTTAAATCTTCTAGCAAGATCAATTTTAGTTCCAACTCCGTCAGTACAAGAAACAATAACAGGATCTTTAATTTTAATTTTACTTATATCAAAAGTTGAACCAAAAGCCCCTATATTTTCTGGATTAAACGTTTTATCCGTTTTTTGGACATTTTTTTTTGATATT
>MDSZ01014170.1_pt1 | contig 10125 bp, 7 predicted proteins | sample 811201 | NCBI WGS metagenome assembly MDSZ01 (sample SAMN05326647, study PRJNA326480) | marine metagenome | isolation source: seawater | place: Indian Ocean: North | collected 2010 | reverse complement strand
CTATGTTGTTACTAAAATCCCAAGATTTGATTTTGAAAAATTTCCTGCTTCTGATGGAATTCTGGGAGTGCAAATGCAATCGGTTGGTGAGGTTATGTCTATTGGGCGAACATTTAGAGAGTCTTTACAAAAAGCTTTTAGATCTTTAGAAGTAGGTTTAACTGGCCTGCATCCTAAGAAAACAGATTATAGAGATTTAGACATATCAAAAATTAGATTTGCAACAGCATTTCGATTGCTAAAAATAAAACAAGCGTTTGATATGGGAACAAGCATTAATGAAATTTATGAACAAACTAAAATTGACCGATGGTTTCTTTATCATATTAAAATTATATCAGATTTATATCAAAAATTTGATATCAATGATTTAGATAAATTAAGATTAATGAAACAAGAAGGTTTCTCTGATTCTCAAATTAGTTTATTAACAGAAAAAAATGAAGATGATGTTAGATCTATTCGAAAAAAACATAATATTATTTCTACATATAAAACAGTAGATACTTGTGCTGCTGAATTTATTGCTCAAACACCTTATTGTTATTCTACCTATGAAACTGAAAATGAAATTACTCCACTAACCGGAAAAAAAATAATGATTCTTGGTGGGGGGCCAAATAGAATTGGACAGGGAATTGAATTTGACTATTGTTGTGTACAAGCAGTTCTAGGCCTAAGAGAATCAGGCTTTAAAACCATTATGGTAAATTGTAATCCAGAAACTGTCTCAACTGACTTTGATATTTCTGATAGATTATACTTTGAGCCTCTTACTTTTGAAAATGTTATGGATATTATAGAGCTTGAAAGGCCTGAAGGAGTACTAGTACAATTTGGCGGACAGACTCCTTTAAATATTGCTCAAAGATTAAAGAATAAGGGAGTAAAAATATTAGGAACTGATCCTAATCAAATTGATTTAGCAGAAAATAGGGAAAAATTTGGAAAAATACTTCAAGAGTTAAATATAATGGCTCCAGAATTTGGAACGGCCTACTCAATTGAAGAGGCTTTAAAAATTGCAAATAATATAAGTTACCCTGTTCTAGTTCGTCCTTCATATGTATTAGGGGGAAGAGGAATGCAAATTGTATATGATGATAATGCTTTATCTCAATTTGTAAAACAAGCAGCGGAAGTTTCTGGAGAACATCCTATACTTATTGATAAATTTCTAGAAGACGCTTTTGAATTTGATGTTGATGCTCTATGCGATGGCAAAGAAATTGTAATTGGAGGAATTATGCAACATATTGAAGAAGCTGGAATCCACTCGGGAGATTCATCATGTGTTATTCCGGCATATACTCTTACTGATGATCTAAGAAAAAAAATCAAACAAAACACTAAAGAACTCGCTATTAAACTTAATATAAAAGGATTGATTAATATTCAATTTGCAATAAAAAATAAAACAGTTTATACTTTAGAAGTTAACCCAAGGTCAAGCAGGACTGTTCCTTTTGTAAGTAAAGTTACTGATATTCCTTTAGCCAAATATGCTGCGCAAATATCTGCTGGACTAAAAATTAAAGAACTTAAAATAAAGAAAAAAGGTAAGGGGTTAATTGCTGTTAAAAAACCGGTATTTCCATTTAATAAATTTCCTCAACAAAACATATTTTTATCTCCAGAAATGAAATCAACAGGAGAGGCAATTGGATTTGATAATAAACTTGGATCAGCTTTTGCAAAAGCTGAATTTAGTGCAGATTCAAAACTTCCAACTAGTGGCTCAATATTTATTTCCGTTAATAATAATGATAAAATGAAGGCTATTTCTATTGCACGTGATTTTGAAGATTTAGGATTTGGAGTAATAGCAACAGAAGGAACCTCAAATCTACTAAATCAAAATGGTGTTTTTGCAAAAAATATATTTAAAGTAGGCGAAGGAAGACCAAACATAGTTGATGCAATTAAAAATAATGAAATTGATATAATTATAAATACTCCTTTTGGTGGTGCTGCAAGAGAAGATGAATATCAAATTGGAAAATCTGCAATTAGATATAAAGTTCCTGTTTTCACTACAATTCCAGGAGCAAAGGCGGCTGTTAGAGCTATTCAAACTATTAAAAATGGAAGTTTTAAATATCGTAGTCTTCAGGAAATTTTTGATTCATGAAAATAGGACTTCAAATAACAAAAAATAAAGACAAGTATAAAAAGCTTATATCTTTTATTGATCATAAAAAAATATCACTAGTGCATATAAAAGATGAGCAATCTTTAATAGATAATTTTAGTGATTTGGACATCCTGGTTACATATAAGATAAAACCAGAAGTATTTAAATATCATTCTGAAAAATTAAAATGGATTCATATTGGAGCATCTGGGGTTGAAGAAAATCTATTTAATGATATTCTGAAAAGTAAGGTGATGATTACTAATGCAAAAGGAATTAATTCAAAACCTGTTGCAGAATTTATTATTTCACAAATTATGTATTTTTCTAAAAATTTGAATAAATGTCATCAATTCAAAAGGGATAAAATATGGAATCAATGGGATTTAGCTAAACAAACTAAACAATTATATAACTCAACATTAGGAATTATTGGATATGGAGAAATTGGAAAAGAATTATCAAAATTAGCAAAATCATTTGGTATGAAAATTATAGCTACTAGAAGACTTCAAAAAAAAGTCGAAACTAAAAAATATGTAGATTTTTTAATTCCAACCAATCAAATAAAAGAGATTTTTAAACAAAGTGACTATTTATGTATTACATGTCCATTAACTCCAGCAACATATAATATGATTGATAGGAAGGCATTTAAAATGATGAAAAAAGAAAGTGTTATAATTAATACCTCAAGAGGTAAAATTATTAATGAAAAAGATCTTCTTACTGCTTTAAATAAAAATCATATAAGAGGAGCCGCACTTGATGTATTTGCTACTGAGCCATTAAATCAAGATAATAAATTATTCGAATTAGATAATGTGCTTCTATCTCCACATATATCTGGTAATTTTTCACAATATCAGGAAATTATGATTAAACAATTTAATCAAATGCTAATTAAATTTATAGATGGAAAATCAATTAAAAATCGCGTATGTAAAAAGAGGCAATATTAATTATGTCTAGTTTATATCCACCAATTAATCCATATAATACCTTTAGATTAAAGGTATCAAAATTACATGAAATATTTGTTGAAGAATCAGGCAATCCAAATGGAAAACCCATAATATTTTTACATGGTGGTCCTGGGGGTGGGGGTGAACCTATATATCGACAGTATTTTAATCCTGATAAATGGAGGATTATCATATTTGATCAAAGGGGTTGCGGAAAAAGTACACCACATGCAGAATTATCAGAAAATACAACATGGGATCTTGTTGATGATATTGAAAAAATTAGAGAAAAACTAAGTATTAAAAAATGGGACATATTTGGTGGAAGTTGGGGATCAACATTAGCCTTATCATATGCAATTAAAAATCCTGATAAATGTAATGCTCTTATACTAAGGGGTATTTTTATGCTACGAAAAAAAGAGCTAGAATGGTTTTATCAGAATGGCTGTAGCTTCATCTATCCTGATGCTTGGGAAAAATATTTAGCACCAATACCTCATAATGAAAGAAAAACAATGATTAAATCATACTATAAACGTTTAACATCAGATGATAAAAATATAAGAATTCAAGCAGCTAAAGCTTGGTCTATATGGGAAGCCTCAACAAGTAAATTAATTCAAACAGAAAAATCTTTACATTCATTTGATGACGATGATATTGCAGAAGCCTTTGCAAGAATAGAGTGTCATTATTTTATAAATAAAGGTTTTTTTCAGAGCGATAGTTGGTTGCTTGATAATGTTTATAAAATAGAACATATTCCTACTTATATTGTTCAAGGGAGATATGATGTTGTTTGTCCAATGACTTCAGCTTGGGATCTTCATAAAAAATTACCAAAAGCTCAATTTGATATTATCCAAGATGCGGGCCACTCTATGCTGGAAATGGGAATTCAAAAAAAATTGATAGAAATAACTGATTCTATTTAAAAAATCTATTTATCACACTTACTATAACCACATTGTATACAAACATCGCAGCCATTTTCAACTTTAAGGGTCTGATTTGAACAGGTTGGACAAATTTTAAAGTTATTATTGAAATTATCTACATCAATTTTTTTTTCTTGAGACATATTGTTTAAACCATCATTATCTAAAACACTGCTAACAGGCTTATTTAATATACCTACATCATAAAAAAATCGTTCAATGACTTCAGCTATTTCAGCATATAAAGATTGATAAAAGTTTCCTTCTTTAAAACGGCCACCTTCAGGGTCTAATATGCCTTGTAATTCTTCTAATATAAACATCACATCTGCATCACGTCTAAAAACTGCAGAAATTAATCTTGTGAGCATAACATATTCATGAGATCTAGATAAATCTTTAGAATTAATGAAAATTTCAATAGGCCTCTTTCTACCTCCATCTTCCATATAGCTTAAAGTGATAAAAACAGATTTATTAACAAATGCACTTTTTAATTTATAAACTTTTGCATCAACAACATCTGGTCTTGTCATAATCTCAGCATTAAAATCAGAAGACTGTTTAGACTGATTTGATTTGATTGTTTCTTTTGTCGCAATCTTTTTTATTTCAAAATTTTCTTTATTTAATTCAATCATACTTTAGCGCCTTCTAGTTTATTATCCTGTACAGTATCTTTTAATTCATTATCAATTCCTAAGTAATGATAAACAGTTGTTAAAGACCCATCTGGCAACTTAATAATATCATCTCCAGAAACCTCTTTTTTCTCTCCATTATCTTCAACAATTGAATATTTTGCATCTTTCTGTTTTTGAAATGGAGTTGCTTCAGTTTCACCCGTGCTTAGTATGGGGAATCTACTTCCATCTCTATAGATTGTAACTCCTTTTAATTTTTCTTTCCAAGCTTTAAAATATATATCTGAAATTAATTCAGGCTGAACATCCTCTGGTAAATTAATAGTAGATGAAATGCTATGATCTATATATTTTTGTATTGCTCCTTGCATAACAACCCTATTTTTAGAATCTATTTTATGAGCTGTTCTCGTTAAAAATGATGGTAATATTTCTTCTACTTCTTCAATGTTGTTGGCCTTTGATACTTTTTCATTTAATTCATTTTTATCTATATATGCTTGAATAGTAGAATGAAAAACTTTAAATATTTTATTTCCAAATGATTCAGACCTTCTATTATAAAATGTTGCAAAAATTGGTTCGACCCCACCTGATACTCCAATATAATTTTTATCTTTTGTTTTATAAGATAATACTATGTTAGAAATGGTCCCCGTTGGTGCAATTGACATAATAGCAATATTTCTTAATCCATGCTTTTTAATTGCTAATTTAGTATTATCACTAAGCGACTCTTGTATAAATGGACATTCCATGTATTTATCTAAATCAAAAATTGGAGAAGCTCCTTTTTCCTTTGCAAGTAATGCAGATGCTTGAAATGAAGCATTGGTTATAAATTCCATGATTTTTGTCATTATTGCAACGCCTTCCTCACTATCATATCCAACCCCTATCTGATTTAGCATATCTGCAACACCCATTACTCCTAAACCTAATCTTCTAGTTTCAGAAGCTGCTTTTTTCTGCTTATCTAATGCATTCAAAGATTCATTCCAAGTTACAACATTATCAAGGAAACGAGTTAAAATAGCTGAAGATTCTGCAAGTTTATCCCAATCAATAGAAGCGTCTTCCTCATATGGATTATTAACAAAGCGAGATAAATTTATAGAGCCAAGATTGCAAGCACCTCCATCTTCTAAAGGAACCTCACCACATGGATTTGTACATATTACTGGCCTATCAACATAATTTGAAGGAGAATATTTTGACATTGTTGACCAAAAAATTAATCCTGGTTCTGCCGTTTTATAATTCCCTTCAATAAATTGATCCCAAATATTTCTTGCTTTAACTAATTCTCTTACTTCATTTGTACAATCACTATCAAAGTAAAGTAAGAAATCTCCTGATTGTCTAATTGCTAAATGCCCATCTTTTGATTTAAAAATAAAATCTCCAAACACGTCTCGATTTTGACAATCGTCAAAGTTTTTCTTATCAATTTTATTATTATATTTTTTATTTAACCAAGAATTCATCTTTGCAAATGTGGGAAAAGTTTTTACTAATTCATAATCTTCAATATTTTTTGATGGAATCCCATCAGAATAATGAATTGAGTCTTCATCTTGTTTTGCAGATTTTTCTAATTTAGAATTTAATTTTTTATAAACGATATATTCTTCTCTGCCAAATTTTCTTTCTTCATCAACAGCCGTCATAAATTCATCACTAACTTTAATGGAAATATTAGCAAATCTAACTTGTGTATTTTCCATTACTTGCTTAGTAATTACCTTTAATTCTTCATCATTAAATTTTCCTGACCAATTACATTGTTCAACAATTTGCTTAGTAACCCAGTTCGGAATTTTTTTAACTTCAATAAAGTGTTTTATATCAGGATGTTTAACGTCAATAGTTAACATTAATGCACCTCTTCTTCCACTTTGCCCTATTAATCCGGTAGTTAAAGAATATAATTCCATAAAAGAAACAGCACCAGTAGAACTATCAGCTGCATTATGGACTACAGAATCTTTTGGCCTAAGACTGGATATGTCAACTCCGATTCCACCACCATATGAATAGGTTCTTGCACATTCAAAAGCAGCTTTATATATGGAATCAATATCATCTGAATCTATTTTTGTTACAAAACAATTTGCTAAAGTTTTTATTCTATATATATCTCCAGCTCCAGCGATCACTCGTCCTCCAGCGATAAAATTTCCATTAAAGAGTTCATTATAAAATTTTTCAGCCCATTGATATTGTTTTGTTTTTGTAGATTCTACTGACGATAGGAAAGAAGATAATCGTTTGAATACATCTTCAGGACAATTTTCAATTAAATTATTGTTTAAATCCTTTATATAGTATTTTTCTTTATAAATATTTTGAGCAAGTTCATTATTTCCTAAATAATTTTTATCAGTAGGTAATGTTTTATCATTTTGCTTATCAGATAAGTGTGCATAAATATCTTTATAAGTATTGATTTTAGATTTTCCGAGAACTTTTGCGGTTTTACCCGTATAATCAAACATTGATAAAAAATCAGACATATTTTTCTCCTTACAAAACACAAAAGAATCTGAGCTAATGTGTTTCGAAAATAATTTCGATTAATATAATTTTATGATAGACAGCCTATCAACTTTAGAAACTAAGACTCTAAAAGAGTCTGGATTGTTTCAGTTTTTAAGAAGAATTTCTCGTCGAAAAGAAAACCTTAAAAGACACAAGATATGCTAAACCTGCCTAAAAATATACTCTATGTTGTGTAAAGATGTCAACCGCTTTTTCAAAAAAAAAATGCTTCAAGAGGAGAAAAAATAAAATTATTTTTATTAAATTTTATTAAATTAAGATGTGCTACTTTTGGCTTACTAAAAGGATTATAAAATGAAAAAAGCAAAACTAATAATTAATGAAAAAGAGCTTGATTTAGATATTATAAATGGAACTCAAAATGAAAAAGCTATTGATATTACAAAATTAAGAGCTGAAACTGGCTTTATAACAATGGATCCTGGTTATGCAAATACAGGCTCATGTATAAGCGATATAACATATATTGATGGAGAAAAAGGAATACTTAATTACCGAGGCTACCCTATTGATTGGTTATGTAAAAATTCAAATTTTGTAGATGTTTCTCATCTTCTTATATATGGAGAAAATGATAGTAAAGAGGATAAAGAAAAATTTCGTTTATCAATAAGAAAGCATGCAACAATCCCTGAAGATATGAAAAGATTTTTTGATGGATTTCCATCAAATGCTCACCCAATGGCAATTTTATCATCAATGGTAACAGCTTTATCTGCTTTTCATCCAAGTAGTGATAGCCATGAACAGGTCAAAATTGATGAAAATATTGTCAGATTATTAGCAAAAGTCAAAACAATTGCAGCGTATTCATATAGAAAGTCACACGGTCTTCCTTTTATATATCCTAATTCAGAACTATCATACGTTGATAATTTTTTACATATGATGTTTTCTGATTCAGAAGAAGAATACCACCTAAATCCAATTATGTCAGATGCTCTAAATTTACTATTAATACTTCACGCTGATCATGAACAAAATTGTTCAACTTCTACAGTTAGAATGGCAGGAAGTAGCCATGCAGATTTATTTGCCACTATTTCTGCCGGTATTTCAGCTCTTTGGGGACCAAGACATGGTGGTGCTAATCAAGCAGTTATTGAGATGCTTGATAAAATAAGTAAAGATGGCGGTGATTATAAAAAGTATGTTGATATGTCAAAAGATAAAAATAGCGATTTTAGGCTTATGGGGTTTGGTCATCGTGTATATAAAAATTACGATCCAAGAGCAAAAGTTTTAAAGAAAGCTGCAACATCTGTTTTAGATCAATTAAAAATTGAAGATCCTTTGCTAGATATTGCAAGAGAGTTAGAAGAGATTGCTTTAAATGATGAGTATTTTGTTCAGCGGAAATTATATCCAAATGTTGATTTCTATTCCGGAATTATTTATAGAGCGATGGGAATCCCTACCAATATGTTTACTGTAATGTTTGCTCTTGGAAGGCTACCTGGTTGGCTAGCTCATTGGAGAGAAATGATTTTAGATCCAAAGTCTAAAATAAATAGACCAAGACAAATCTATACAGGCCCTACCAAGTAATGAGGGAGTATCTTGATTTAGTTGATACGGTATTAAACAAAGGAGTCAGAAAAGAAAATAGAACCGGAACTGATACTTTAATGTATTTTGGGTATCACTACAAAGTTGATTTATCTAAAGGCTTTCCTCTGCTAACCACAAAAAAAGTATTTTTTAATTCTGTCCTTCATGAACTTTTATGGTACTTAAAAGGAGAGACTCATATTCGTAATCTTAGAAAACATACTAAAATTTGGGATGCTTGGACATCCAAAGAAAAAAATTGGGAAATTGGAAAAATGTATGGATACCAATGGGTTAAATGGGAAAAATTTAAAGAATTGAATAATGGAGAAATAGTTAAAACACATATTAATCAGATAGAAGAAGTAATTAACCTAATTAAAAATAATCCTAACTCTAGAAGAATGGTTGTTTCTGCTTGGAACCCTTCTGTTCTAGATGAAATAGCCTTACCTAGCTGCCATGCTTTTTTTATTTTTAATGTTTGCAATGGAAAGCTTAATTGTCATTTAACGCAAAGAAGTGGAGATATAGCTCTTGGGATTCCATTTAATTTGGCTTGTTATGCTTTACTTACAAATATGATTGCAAAAGAAACAAATCTTCAAGTTGGAGAATTCTCTCACTATATTAATGATGCACATATATATGTTGATCATATTGAGGGTTTAAAAGAGCAACTAAAAAGGGAGCCAAAAGATCTACCAAGTTTAGAAATTAAAGATAAGGCTTTTTGGGATTTAGAGTTTGAAGATTTTGAATTAAAAGATTACGAACATCATCCTATTATTAAATTTCCAGTTGCCGTATAATATGAATATAGAACTAGTATGGGCACAAGATAACAATGGTGGAATAGGCAAAAATGGAAAACTGCCATGGCATGTATCAGAAGATTTAAAAAACTTTAAAAAAATAACTTCAGGAAGTCCCATTGTAATGGGTAGAAAAACTTGGGAATCTTTACCTTTTAAACCTCTTCCAAATAGACGAAATATAGTTTTATCATCAAAATTAATTAAAGAAATTGACACATACCATTCAATTGAAAGTTGTATTAAAATATTAGAAAAAGAATTAGTTGAAAAAATATTTGTAATTGGAGGAAGAACTATTTATGAATCTTTTTATTACAAAGCTACTACTCTACATTTAACAATTATTAATGAAGATGTAGATAATATTGACACCTTTTTTCCTATACCATTAAATAAAATAAAGGAAAATTTTATTGAAGTTGAAAAAATGAACCTATCTAATACAGCAATTTATACAAAATGGGAAAAAATAAAAAAATCCCCCCTCTAAATTCTTAGAAGGGGGAAATT
>MDSZ01197108.1_pt1 | contig 10126 bp, 5 predicted proteins | sample 811201 | NCBI WGS metagenome assembly MDSZ01 (sample SAMN05326647, study PRJNA326480) | marine metagenome | isolation source: seawater | place: Indian Ocean: North | collected 2010 | reverse complement strand
GTTTTGGATTTTTAAGCACGTATCGAAACGTGTGCACATCGTATTAAAAGTTTCACATCTACTACGTCTCCCGTGGAGTTCATAGATTTATTATTGTAAGTAAAAAAAGTGTACCGGTACTACCGTACTTATTAGTAATAATAATAATACATAATAATCGCTCGTGTTTCGCACATCAGAGAGCACGCGAACGTAAAAGTGTGGGAGCGTCACCGGTTTACGAACTCAACGCCGCGTAGCCAGCCGAGGATGGCGTGCAGCACGAGACGGCGACGAAACCTGAACCGCCGTTGCCGCCGTTGCCGCCGTGGTGGGACGTCGTGGAACCACCACCGCCACCGCCGCCCAAGCCGTTGACACCGGCAGTACCGCTGTCTTTATGGCCAGGCATGCCATTTTTACCGCCACCACCGGCGCCACCTTCACCGCCGGACGAGCAGGCCGGGTTGTGAGAACCGCCGCCGCCGCCGCCGCCGTACGTGACCATCGTCCCCGTGATATCGCTTTGAAATCCAGAGCCACCATTACCGCAGTGTGAAGATGTGCCAGCTTGACCAGCAGAACCGGCACCACCGCCACCGCCCGCGTTCCAAGTACCGCTCGTTCCTTTACCACCGGCGAATCCGTGACCATGTGAACCGCTCAAGCCGGATTGGGAAGATTGCAGCGCATTGCCGCCTGAGTGACCGTATTTACCACCACCACCAGAGCCGCCGGGGTAACCGCCTTCGTGCCAAGACGAGCCACCACCGCCACCGCCCAAAGCGATGAGGTTATCGAACACGGAATTCGTACCGGCTTTACCGGGATCGTCGTCCGTTTGCCCTTTTGTATTTTTTCCCGCGTTAACGATACCGGATCCACCGGCACCGCCGGCACCGACGGTGACTGTATATGTTTGACCGGCAACAACCGGGTACGACTCAACAGACACGACGCCGCCACCGCCACCACCAGCGCCGGATCTCCCACCGCCACCGCCACCGCCGCCGACGACCAAGACTTTCGCCATGCCAGTTTGCGGCGCCGTGTACGCATACGTACCGGTTGATTCAAACTTCATGAGTTCCGGCTCCTTCGAGGGGCATCCCGGCGGGCCGTCGTTAGCGCACGTCGTCTCACAATTGCCCCAGTTGAATGATAAATTCTCTCCGTCGAACACGCGGTTATAAAACACATCACCGCTTCCTGGATCCGTGTACTTCGTCGTGCACTGTTCAATACCCGCCAATGCCGATGGCGACGCAAACGCCGGGCATCTCGCGTCGCCTTCGTGCATGCACCCGCTATCGAGCACCGTAGATTCGTCCGACGTATCACCGAGCGGGTATAAATAAAATCCAAACTCTTCGCCCACCGCGACGTCCACAGTCGCTTCGTAATTTCCGCACGACGTTTCCTTCATTGCCGCGGCATCTTCGAATCTGAAATCGTTGGACATCGATTTCGTCACGACTTTCGCGGCGATTTTCCCGGTCCAGTCGCCCGAGGTATCGAAGGGCAACTTCGCCAACGGAGAACACCCCGCGTGCAGCGTCAGGGTTTGAGGACCTCCGGCGCCTAATCTCGGGGCGCGTGCCAAGAAAGTACCATTCCCCGCGTTGGTGGTAGTTGTCCTCGTCATCGTCCCCAGCGCGCCCAAACCCGCGACGACGCCAATTGCCATCGCGGCATATTTCTTCGGGGTGGAGAAACGCGTCGTGGTCAAAGAGGACCCGTCGTCGTCGTCGTTCAACAAACTCGCCGATTCATTTAAGTCGGCGCCGTAGGTGTGCTTCTTCATCGTGTTCTTCGATGAGTGTGTGTAAGTAAATAATTGACGCGGAGAAAAGAGCTCTTTTTTTCGACATTTTTTTTGGTTGGGTGTTACTTGGTGGTTTAGGGTTTTACGAAGAAGAAGAAGAAGAAGAAGAAGAAGAAGACGAAGACGAAGAAGAAGAAGAGCGAATTCTTCATAGTAATACTAATACTAAAAGAATACTAATAAAAACACGAGAGAGAGAGAGAGAGAGAGAGAGAGAGAGAGAGAGAGAGAGAGAGAGAGAGATGTCGTCGCCCGGAGCGGCAGCAAAAGCGACGATACCAAAGAGGAAACGGAAATCCCGTTGGGAACAACACGCCGAAGACGACGGCGGCGAGAGAGAAGCGACGAAGAAGACCTTTAACAACAACAACAACAACAACAACGCCTTTCAAGGAAAAGACATTGGACTTCCACCGGGAATGGGACTCGTCGCTGTCGAACAACAACAACAACAACAACAACAGCAACAACAACAACAACGAAATAATACCACTCTTTCCGTGGATTTGGACCCGACGAAAATCCTCGCTCACTTAGCGGCGAAAGGGTTCGTCTCGGGAAGTGGCGACGCCGGCGAGACGTCGACGTTGAACGGATTGAAACGCACGCCGCACCCGAACCCGGTCATCGAGGACCACTATAAACGGTTTTACGATTTAAGCGGCAAGTTACAGAGACGAGACTTCCAAGACCGGCGACCGGAGCGAGAGCGGTCGCCGAGTCCGCCTCCGAAGTACGATAAAGTCACCGGGTTTAAAATCAACAGTCGAGAGTTACGGATGAGGGATAAAATACGAAAGGAAAGGAACAGAGTGTGCGAATTTTTACTGAAAAACGATCCGGAAAACTTCACGGCGCCGCAAGATTATCGACCGGTGAAGAAGACGAGGAAATTGTTCGTTCCGGAAAAGGAATATCCGGGGTATAACTTTGTCGGGTTGATCATCGGGCCGAGAGGGAATACGCAAAAAAGATTACAAAAAGAGACAAACACGAGGATCGTTTTGAGAGGGAAAGGGTGCATTAAAGGGAACGCGAGCAGAGATCATCGGACGGATTATAAAGAGGACGAACCGTTGCACGTGGTCATCGAAGGCGACACGGACGAGGCAGTGGATATGGCTGCCGAAATGGTACAAAAGATTTTAACGCCCATCGACGAAGGGTACAATCACCACAAAAGAGCGCAATTGAAAGAGTTGGCGATGATTAACGGCACGTTTCAAGATCGACCTGAGTATTGTTTGATTTGTGGTGGACTAGGACACAGCGGCGTGGAGTGTCCAGAAAATGAGAACAACAAAGCGGTTGGATTTAAAGCTGGCGTGGTGTGCGCGATTTGCGGAGACGGCGGACATCCCACCAGCGATTGCCCGATGAAAGGGAAAAAAAATGCCCCTGGTGCTACTGGTACTAAAATTCCACAAGAGTTGACGAAAGAGTATCAAAACTTTCTTTCCGAAATCGGCGTGAACGATCCATCAACGGTTGGCGTCGGCGGTGTCCAAGAAAAAGATGGCGAAAAGAAGGTCCAATCCGGTTTACCGCCGCCGCCGGTGTACGTAAAAGACAAAACTGTGACTGGCGGTTTACCACCACCACCGAATAAAAGTAACAGCAACGCGCACCAACCCCGGTTTGGAGCAGGAGCTGGGTACGGTGGTGGTAGTGCCCCAATGAACATGATGATGCAACAACAACAACAACAACAACAACAACAACAACAAGAATTCGGAGGAGCTGCTGGTCCGGCATTTCTCGGCGGCATCGTCCCGCCGTTAGGCACGGGTATCCCACCGCCGCCACCGCCACCCATTGGATCTACGACAACAATTGCTACCGATATACCACCTCCGCCTCCTTCTGACGGGTCTGCAGGCATACCACCCCCTATACCGAACGCGCAGGCGGGTTTCGTACCTCCTCCTCCGCCGCCGATGCCAGTAGAAGAGGGCGAGTTAGGCGTCGTGCCTCCACCTCCGCCGCCGCCTTCCGAAGGTGCTCAGTAGAGTGTAGACATATAAATATAGACACCCGCGCGAGTAGCCACGCGCATATCCATTGAAATACACGACTATCGGCGAAGTACGTCGCACGTGTATCTTCATTTTCCTTCGTCGCTGGACGGACGCGTTTCTTACTTTCTTTTCTTTTTTCTTCCCACGTCCCAAGAGACTTTTTTTTCAGAAAGATAAGACAAAAATTTTCCCGCACTTTTTTTACGGCGGCGCGCACGCGCGAGCGCATCATCTGAAGCAGTTTCGTCGTCATGGACACGGTCGTCGCTTCCATGGGCGCAGGGCAAATCACCGTCATCGCCATCGGGTGTGGCATGGGCGCTTTATTAGTCGGCGCCGTAGGTGCGTTCTTTTGCATTCATTCAAAAAACAGTTGTTGTTATTTGTTGTGTTGTTGTTGCAACGTCTTGAGATACAAATTGGAATTCTCGTCGCTCCCTCGCTCGTCCTCGTACTCGAACTCACCCGCGCGATGCGCGCATTCACACGTGTCTAGGTATTGGAGGTGTTATCATGACTCCGTCGCTCTTAGTCGCAGGCGTAGAAGCAAAACTGGCCATCGTATCTATGTTTGTTGCGTTTACGCCAACTGTGTACGTGCGAGTCTATCTTTTGCAGAAATACACAAAGTGCGTGCCGTGGAAGTGCGGGAGCGTGGTCGGATGCGGAAGCGCGCTGGGATCGGTCTTGTCCGGAGCACTTTTGCTGGACTCTTCGCCCAGAGGCATTCTGACGTATTTAATCGCCGTGATTAGTTTACTAGCTGGATTTAGAGATTTGAGAGGGTTGTACGTGTTGCGCGAGGCGAAGAAGAAACGAATGTTAGAGCAAACGGAGATGTCGACGTCGGTTGCGGAGGAGGTACCGCCACTACCACCGCCACCATCGATATCTGTAGGAGAAGAAAAACAAACGGAACATGTAGAAGTAGTCGATAAAGACTCGTACGAGAACATGACTGTTCTCGAACGGTGGTCGGAACCCACCAATAAAGATTTATTCATTCTATTCATCATTGGCGTGCTCGTCGGATTAATCAGCGTTTTGACCGGGACCGGTGGACCGATTACGTTCCTACCAATGGTCATCATGTGGAAAGGTGAAATCGTCCACCGAAAAGTCTTAGTCGCTCTGAGCGCGGTTATGAGCGCCGCGTTGGGTACCGGCGCGATTATCAGCACGTTGGCGAGTGGCATCGATCAACCAGATGGCGGGTTGTGTTTGTTGATCACTAGTTTTGCATTAATTGGAGTGTGCATTGGCGTGAGATTGCTAGAGATCGTAAAAAGAGAAACGTTACAGCTCGGGATGGGATTGATGTTACTAGGGATTGGCGGGTTCATATTGCATCAAGCAATCACAAAGTATTGATTGATGAAATAACACAGTGTTGGATGTTCATCTCAAAATACAAATAATGTTACACGCTCGCGCCTTCCACTGGTGATTTCACCCGCTATTTTACTCACTAAAGCACACGCACGAACGAACGAGTTTCTTCATTTTTCCTATTGCGACCACGCGCAAAATTTGCCTTCGCAAACTCGAATAAAATTTTTTCCTTTGTGCTTCTTCGAGAGAAACCTCGCGCGAAACGGAATCGCCATCTCGTCGTCGACTTGATACGTCTTCAATCGCTCTTCCTTTTCTTGCTGCTGCTGCTGTTTACTTCTTCTACCAATATTACTTTTCTTTTTATTACCGTTATTCTTGTCTACTCCTGCTTTTTTTGTTACGAGGGGAAACTCTTGGATAACGATGGAATCGACGAATGCATGTTGTTGTTGTTGTTGTTGTTGTTGTTGTTGTTGTTGTTGCTGCTGCTGCTGCTGCTGCTGCGCATTGGTTTGCGTACTCATCGTATTTGTCGGCTGTGAACTTTTCTCGATCGGAAGCATGACTGGAAACACAATTGCGTCTTCATTTGGTGACCATATTTGTTTGAGTCCACCATCGACTAATAAGACTTTATCTTTAAATTGTCGGGAAGGGAAGAAATAACTGCCGATGGTAATCGTCGCGCAGTCTTCAATTCGGCCGTTCTCATCCAACTCGAGCGCGCTGCCGTGGTCTTCCAACAAGCTATTGCAAATACCCACCAACGGGAAATCTTCATCTTTATAAAAGAACGCTCCGGGTGGATCCCAAGTGAGCCACTGGTAAACGCAATACGTGTTCGCGCTGCTAAAGACGGTGCACAAACAAATCAACAACCGGTTTCCAGAGTTGGACCATTTCAAAGCAACGACGTAATACAAAATCGGTTCCACGATTGGGTTTACCTGATTAACACCACCTGATCCCTGACCGTACGTTTCGTACGTCATAAACTCAGTGTTGTATTCGTCTCTGGAGCTAAACGTGCACGTGTTTAAATCGAGAATTTTCACCGCAGCACCCATTGGTCCACCTTTGACCGGGTCCGTGCGTCTCAAGTAAACGGCGCGTTCGTTCGCCCACGCGACGTGTTCGCCACCAGGTCTTGCAGCTAACACAAACGGGACCGTCACGTCTGGTGCAACAAATACAGAGGAGGGTTGGATTTCGCACACGATAAGTTTTTCAAATTTTGAAATGTCTCCATTGGCGCTCAGCTCGCGATGTTTCGAAATCTGATCGAACGGCTTATTTTGATGTTGTTTGGCGATGACATCGCTGATGTAACTTTCCACGTTCAGAGGTTCTTCTTCTTCTCCTTCTACGCCTCCTCTTCGTCCAGACTCGTCGATAGTACATTTCTTCCTACCGACTTCAAGTTTTGCGTTTGCCGTCGATCTTAAAGAAGAAATAGATGATGGCGGCGCCGGCACGAGCATCATGTATGTAATCGGAGGGAACGAATCCGGCAACGTAAACGGAATCAACCAATGTCCACGTGTCGGGGTTTCCATCAATTGGTTGTAAACATCTCGTTTTCCCGGAATCCAATGCGCGTTGTGTGTAATCGGAACGTTCCCTCGACCAATTTGCCAAAGCACATCCTTCTTTTTGCAAAATCGAGCCATGGACTCTGAACGCGCACGAGGCACCCTCGTCGTCTCTTTCAGCGCCATTTTTTCTTGCTCGTACAGTTCCTTGGAAGATAAAGAAGAGAATTTTTTATTCATCGATGGCATCCTGCTTGTATCTGCAGGTCGCGAATCAATTTCCAAAATGCCTCTTGCTCCTCCGTCGAGTTGGTCACTAGACAGGCCGCGCAAACTATAGTCATCATCATCGTAGTCTTCATTATTGGAATCATTCATCCTCCGCACCCCTCGTTTTCTCTTTAATCGCAACCCAACCGGCGGATGGCGACACACTTGAATCAATTTTTGACCACTTTCTGTGACAATCGAGACCAACTTAGAGATAGCGGGAGTGAGTGAATGATTCGCCACGGTGTGAACAAACTTTTTCGTTCGATTCCAAAATGGATATTTGAGGAACCCAGAAATGACTTCGGCTTCACGTTGTTCCCACGACTGTAGCATCCGGGCGTGTTCACTCATAACTTTCAACTCGTTTGCATCGACCTCGTTGTCATCTAATTCTCTCCATTGTCTTTCCAAGATCGATTTCTTGTTCGAGTTGATGTAATGTTGTTGAAATGACAATGGCACCGGCGGCGACGTCTTGTTGTCGTGGTTTCGATGATAATCGTCTAATGCATCCTCGGGAAATGGTGATTTCTCTTTCTCTCCTCTCGAAATCGGAAGATTCGTCGCATTTTCAATCAAGCGCACCGCGTTCAACTTTTTCGAAACACCAATCAAATCACCCGAATTGTCCGGCGCGAATGAGAATATCATGCTCGCATCTCTCTGTTCGATCTTCTGCACAACCTCGCGGCCGCCTGGGTGAGATACTCGAGGGAATTTCAACCCATTGTTCGCGAATCCATACAGCGAATTCATCGTTTGTACTAAATCGAGCATGGATAAAGAGACGTCTCGCCCTTGCTGCTGTTGCTGATTATATTGATTATGATTATGTGCAGCGCCGTGTTCTGGTAAATGGTTTTGTACCCCTGGAACTTGCAAATGAGGGAGATTCACTTGTTGTTGGTGGTGGTGTTGATGTTGTTGTTGTTGGTGGTGGTGGTGGTCCTGTTGCTGCTGTCCAATTGTTTGGACGCCAACATTCACTTGATCGGGTGCCTCGATAACTGCCCCGGCCGCCACTTGTGCATTCAATTCACCAACCTCAGCGAGTTCCGCTACAGCAGGTGTATTATCGTCATTTGTACCGTCGTTATCTAGTGGTTCTAATGCATGTTGTGATATTGGTGCTGGTGCTACCGCTGGTTCATGCTGCACCTGAACTTGTGGCACGATTGCTTTTTCCCTCGCAACGATGGCCAACTTTGTTCCGCATGGAGCAAATTGAATGCCAAACGGAACCGTCGTCTTCGGCAAGACGATAGAATTCACAAGCGGAGGAGGTGAAGGCAATGGCTTGATCTCGATGTTCTTTTCTTTCTTCTTTTCGTAAATAGTCTTTCTCTTTTTTGACGCTGTCTTATTGTTCTTCTCTCCTCGTTTCTGCCCATCGATTTTAATTTCCAAGGCTGTTTGAAGCAAGGGGGAGGACTGCTTCGTCGTTTTGTGCTTCGTCGCGCGACCTTCATTGTCATCATCTGTATCTCCTTCTTCATCTTCGTCTTCAACTTCGGATTCGTAAATGTCGAAGATTTTCTTGGGTAATGGAAACACCGCAGCTTCTTCCTCTTCTTCATCAGCCGCCTTCCTAGAGTTAATCATTTCCGCGTCGCGTACCTCATTTTCTTCTCCATCTTCATCTAATTCTCTTTCATCGTCAGAGTCGTCCAAGGCGTACAGCACATCTCTGACCAACCTTCTCCTCTTCTTCCTCTTCTCGTTCTCTTTTTCTTCTTCGTCTATAACTCTCAATTTGTTATCTTTTGCGTTGTTTACGCCACTGTCTCCATCGTCATCCAAATCATCATCTCTGGATAGTTTTGCCATCGTGCTCACGTCGCATTTCATTTTGTCCCTCCAAAATTCACTTTCGTGCGGTGCCGCTAACAACACTGAGTACCCTCTCACCGATTGCATCAACACAGACAACAATTCGCTGTTGTTCGACCAGGTCAAACTGGTGAATACGAATCGATTCATGGTCGTTTCGTGTAACATTCGTATCCTTCCACCGCCCTCTCGCGGGTCGCACGTGAATATAGACTTGTTGTCACACACGGCTAATCTATATTTCAGATGTTTTGACTCTTGAGACGAAGATGAAGTTGACATCGATCGCGTCGTATCATTCTCTCGCGCTCGTTCCGCGGAGCCTAATATTCGTCGTCTCCAGGCGTACAAATCTCGCCACTTGAAACATTTTTCCTCCTCTTTCTTTTCGTTCTCTTTCTTGTTCTCTTTTTTTCTCCACCTTCTTCCCTTGGACCTCGCGTGTGTGAACGACGCGGCCGCACTCTGTTCTATATTCTCTCTGACTGTGGAGTCTTCTGCACGCACGATGATATCTTCTCGCACGCGTCCGTTCCTTCCCCCCGCGCTACATCTATTCTCCTGCGTCTCGCACAAACGCTTCCATATCTTCTCGTCCGCCTCGTCGCTTTCGACGAGCACTCGATGCAATCTCTTGTTCGCGCACGACAATTTAAAGACGTCTTTACCGTCCGGCAAGAAGGAGACCACGTGCAACAAAGCATCCGTCGAAAGGATGTCGTCGATGCTTCGAATAGTACTCGCGTTGTTTTTTGTGCTGGTCCCTTCGCTCGTCGTCGTCTGAATCGTCGTCGTCTTTGCCTCGATATTCATTTCGATGATTCTTATTTTTTGGGGGGGGCGCTTTAATTGTGGAAGAGACAAAATCGAGACGCGTTTTCGACTTTACGTCGAGAGACGTTCCGCGCGTCGACGAGGGAAAGAAAGAAAGAAAGAAAGAAAGAAAGAAAGAACTCTCTCGAGCTCTTTCTCGACGAGGGAGATCGTCGTTGTCGTCGTCCTCGTCGTCGTTTGGTGCGCGATCCTCTTTTCTTCTTCGTTGTCGAAGCAAAAAGACACCCAAGGGACGGGGACCCAGTTTTTTCCGCACTTTTTTTTTGCGGAATTTTTCTTTGGAAAAACAAAATAGAGAGAGAAAAAATAATATGGAATGGAAAAAGAAGACGAAAAGACTCTCTTTTTGTGTCTTTTAAAATGTTTCGCTACAATTCTCTTTTCATTTCATTATTATTTGTCGCGACGACAACAACAACAACAACAACAACAACAACAACAACAACAACAACAACAACAACAACAACAAGAACAACAACAAGAACAACAACAACAACTAT
>MDSZ01109491.1_pt1 | contig 10126 bp, 8 predicted proteins | sample 811201 | NCBI WGS metagenome assembly MDSZ01 (sample SAMN05326647, study PRJNA326480) | marine metagenome | isolation source: seawater | place: Indian Ocean: North | collected 2010 | reverse complement strand
CGGGGAACGTCTTGCCCCAACGCCACCAAACAGGTGGTGCGGGTGACCTGGACTGGTGGCGTAAGACTGCCCAACAGAGATGAGTTGGGCGAGGCACAGAGGACGTTGTATAAGGTAAGCCTCACCGCTGCAGATGGCTCTGGGTCCGAGGTGATTCCGGCAGCATTGGCAGACCTAGGCGACGCCGACAACAACCACTTTCTGTGTCTGGACACGACCACGCCCGCTACCGCCGTAGCTTTTCCTGCGGGGCATCTGGTTGATCCGAACGGTGATCTAAATGCAGATTCCAAGGTTATGGTTCTCAGATAGTTCTAAAAGCCCAGGTCTGCGGTGCAGTGGGCCGCCTTCACCACCAGTGCAAATTTCTGTTAAGAAAGGATAAAAACTAACTGGTTAACTTAATGCCCAATTAATGCCTGTAATAGATGGAATTAAATCAATAAAATTCGAGCAGGTATTGCATTATCTGCAAGCCTTATGCTTCTTGTTTTAATTTATATGCTGTAGGACCACTAATTGGCTTAAAAGTTTTTACTGTGTTCCTAATTGCTGAGTACCCAAACCAGTACCCAACCAAAATGCTAAATTCCACCAGCTAAAACCTTCAATTATTCCATCTCGACCACACCCTCGGACCACTCTCCGCATACTCAGTTAGGACTCCTACTGTTATCTAGTATTAGTAATTTGGAGGGGTGATTTGGCTTCCCCAGTAGTGACAGTTATTCGATGTGCGGACAAATGACAATTGTCGGCTAACCAATGACAGAGTGAGCCACAATTTTTTGACTGTCACTTAACAATTCTTAAAAGAAGCTAAAAGAACAATTAATTAATATTTATTTCTAAATTTTCTCAGTAGAAAAATTTTGGATAACATCAAATTAATTGCACTCACATTGTTAATGTCGATCACAAGCACTACATCCGCAAATGAAATATTGTCTGTGATCGGAGGCAAAGTGAGAGATATTGGCACTGGAGAGACCCTGCCGTTTGCCAAAGTTCGAATTAAAGACACAAATCGCGTTTCCACAGCCAATCAAGATGGTGTATTCACTGTTATCGATGTTCCAGAGGGTTCAACCCTTGTCATATCTAAAATGGGATTTGAAAGTAAAGAAATCAAGGTTTATCCGCATTCTCAGAGGCTAACCGTTAATCTATCCAAGTTTGAAAAGGATAGTCTTATCGAAGAAATTGTTGTAACAGCAACCAACCCTCAACAAAAGATGAAACAGTCGGGATTAAGCAGGTTTTCATTGTCGCCCGAGCTCGCGAGCTTGCTACCAAATCTAGGTGAGCAGGACATCTTTCGATCAATGCAGCTCTTACCAGGAGTGTCTGGTTCAACCGAGAGTTCATCAGGACTTGTCGTTAGGGGAGGTGCTGTCGATCAGAATCTCGTTTTGTTTGACGATTATACGGTCTATCACGTCGACCACGTTTTTGGATTCTTTAGCGCATTCAACAATAATGCAATCAAGGACGTTCAATTCTATAAAGGTGGGTTTGGAGCAAAATACGGTGGGCGTATGTCCAGTGTGATTGATATCACAGGAAAGGACGGAAATACCGAGCAATTCAACATAGGCGGCGGTGTCAGCTTGCTAAGTGCTAACGCTGTGATTGAGACTCCTCTTGCTGACGGTGCAGGATCTTTGATTCTAGCCAGTCGTAAGTCCTACCAAAGTGATCTATACAACGACATCCTGGAATCTGTTACAGGTGAGAATCAAAATGCTCAGGCCGGGACTGCTACACCAGGACAATTTGCTCTAGGTAGATTTGAAATCGAACCGCAGTCTTACTTTTATGATTTGAACGCCAAGCTCACATATAGACTGCCAAACGATGATAAATTTTCTCTCAGTATTTATGACGGTGTCGATGAACTCGACAACTCCCGAAATGTTGATGGCAATGCTAACTTGGATCGCTTATGTGATTTCCTCCAAGGGAGAGGTCCTTTTGGAGGTAAGTACTGTGAACAAGAAATCAGTTTCGCTGCAGACACAACTGATCTTAGTGAATGGGGTAATACAGGTATAAGTGCAAAATTTACGCATCAATGGAGCGACAGGCTAGGTACCAACTTTGTCTTATCGGGTTCTGAATACTTCAGCTACCGAGATCGTTGGATAGATACACAAGTTGTTTATGAAGATTTAGATGACAACCCTACAACCAACCAATCTAGCAGTAATGAAGATAACCAACTTGATGACCTTACCATCAAAATAGAGAATGACTTCTACTTGAATCAATGGAATACACTTGGTTTTGGATTGCAATTCAGCCAACAAGATATAGGTTTTTCTCTCATACAGAATGGTGACCTTGTTTTAGAAACGGCAAATGAAGCTACTACCTCAACGATCTATCTTGAAGATGAGGTTGTAATAGATGCCCTGACGTTTACCCCCGGACTGAGAGTCAGTCACTACAACATTAACGGTGAGATTTACTCAGAACCTCGACTATCTTTGTCATACGAGTTAAATGAAGATGCCCAATTAAGAGCAGCATTTGGTGACTATCATCAATTTGCCCTGAGTGTTGCCCGACAAAGCATTGAGGAGGGGCCTCGTAATTTTTGGACGCTAGCAGATGGAGAAACTATACCTGTTAGCAAAGCGAGGCACTTCATGTTGGGAGCTACTCATTCTTTCGGTAAGTATGATTTTAATATTGAGTTATTTCATAAGAAATATGAAGGCTTGTCAGAATTTACACAACAGACCAGACCAATACGCAACGAGGATGGAACAGGATTGAGTCTTATTTTGGAGCAGGAGTTTAATACTGGATCTGGAACTGCCTCTGGAGTTGAATTATTTTTGCAAAAAAACATTGGTGACTTTACTGGATGGGCTGGGTACACCTTCAGTGAAGTCATTTATGATTTCCCAACTGTCTCAGATGAGAAATATTTCGCTGACCAAGATACAACTCACGAGTTCAAGACTGTATTAATGTATCAATGGAAAAACTGGGATTTTGCGTCCACCTTTATTTATGCCACAGGTCGGCCATTCACAAAAGTTCTCGGTGTAGCAGAGGATACTTTTCCAACTACATATCAAGTGGGTAAGAAGAATGATGAACGCTATGATGATTACCATAGACTTGATGTGTCCGCTACCTACAACTTTCAACTGTTGGGAAGTGAAGGAAAAGCAGGACTATCTCTCTTCAATATCTATGACCGAAAAAATGAATGGTATGCAGAGTACAATATTGTAGAAGGCGAAATTCTCGAAACCGAAGTGAACTATCGCGGGTTCACACCTAGTCTATTTGTAAGCTGGAACCTGCACTAATGCCTTATTTGATACAGAGTTATAAAGCAATTGTCGCCACGACTCTCATTAGCCTTATTTTTGATGTTGTGGCTTCAGATGGTGGCTCTGAGGAAGTCAAAGCAGTATTACATTTAACAAATGAGCAGACCGAACAAGTTATGATGGGTAAAGAAGTTGTTACTGGTGATTCTCTCTCAACTAATAAAGTAAATTATTCATCGTCAAAAATAAAAGCTCGGTTAAATTTATCAGATAAACAAGCTGAACAATTCGAACCGATTTTCTTGGGTCACATAGAAAAACGTCTGGGTGTGATGGAAAAACACGGGATCAATCGCGATTTCCGTTCATTCGGTAAAAAAATGGGATTACGTCAGCTTCGTGCTGTTAAAAGGGACATGGAGAAAATAAATAAACAAACCGAGAATGAGCTTGCTGGCGTATTGAGCAAAGAGCAGTTATATGAATACAAAAAGATCCAAGAAGAGCTGCGCATTGAAATGAGAGCCCGACTGAAAAATAGCGATACGCGGAAGAAATAGAGCGGGAATGATTAAGGTAACGTGCTGAGATTTAGCTTAAACGTAGTTCAGATATTTAAGTTAAATCCCTCCCCCTCAGCACCAAAACCCGCGTTGAAAAACGCGGGTTTTTTTCATCTTTAATCCGGAAAGGTTTGGCAAGCAAGACGATTTCTACCCCTTGTTATCATGGACTTCTGGTGCGGATTCTGGTTTTTTTGTATTGAGAGGTATTATCAATTTAACCTCAAACCCATTAGGACGATTCGACGCAATGACCAAACCTTCATGTAGCTCGGCAATACGCTTAACCAAAGAGAGACCAAGTCCAAACCCTCCGGTTTGTCGGTTCCGTGATGAATCCACTCGGAAAAATGGTTCAAAGATTTCGTCAAGATTATCCTCACTAACTCCTTCGCCTTGATCCCAAATACGTATACAACAGTTTTCTTTGTCTATTTCGCAGCTGATTTGTATCTTGCCGTACTCGGGTGAGTGGCGTATCGCGTTGTTCATTAGGTTGTCCAGAGCTCTATCTAACAAAAACCGAACTCCGGTGATACTTTGGTCTCGTTGGTCGATATCTTTGACTGTTATTAATACATTTTTACGGCTTGCGAGCATTTGAGATCTTTCGACACATAGATCAATTAAAATGGGCAGAGGTATGTTTTCAATCTTATGGATCTGAGATGGACGATCAAAATGAGCTAAATGCAGCAAATCCTGGACAAGCTGGTCAATAATCTGAACTTCTTGTTTAATCTGATTCAAGGCTCGTCGATCGTTTGTATCTAATTCCAAAGTTTCAGCCGATACTTGTAATCTTGCTAGTGGAGCTCGTACTTCATGGGACACATCTCTTAAAAACTCTTGTTGCTTCTTCAATAAGGTTTGAATTTTGGTGCCTGAGGCCTGGAGTTGTCGTGCCAATCCACCTATCTCATCTTCACGCTGAAGGATTTTTCCGTCAATCTGAGTGCCCAAATCACCGTCTCCTTGGCGGTCACTCGCTAGAGCAAGATGTTGAATTGGCCGGGTAATTTTGATGGCCAACCACCAAGAGATGAGTCCCGATACAATGAGAGCTGCAAATAAAACCCAGTAAAGTCCAAATCTTTTGAAGAGATTCCAAAAAGGAAAGGACGTTGAATCAAGGCGAAAGACCACAGAGAAGAATTCGCCCCGATCTGATTCTATTCCTCGTACAAAAAATGGTGGCCTTGTTGAGGATAGATTTTTGACACTTATTACGTCTAGCGAAGACTGTGTCATCGTGATTTTTTCAGGGAGAGTTCGACCTAATACATCATCGCCTGCTGGGTTTACTAGATAAACTTCACCAAATTCAATCATTGGATTGTTGAGAAGAAGCATTTCCAAATTACCATTTTGGTTGAGTGCAGTTTCGATCTCTTTTGAGAGTATTTGAAAAGGATAGTTCGTAGGTCCTTCTATCTGGGAGTAGGATACAAAACGATTCCATTGCTTCATTAAAAAGACACTGGTACTAAAAGTACCAACAATTGACAATATCAAGGCGAACCAGAACGTCCAAACTAAACTTCGCATCATTTTATTAGGGTGTAACCTATGCCTCTAATGGCTTTGATTCTATTTCCTTTACTTGGGTGCGGACCCAATTTTCGTCTGAGATTACTAATGTGAACATCTAAACTTCGGTCGTATGGTATAAGTTCGCGCTGAAAAACCCGATTGTAAAGAGTGTCGCGAGACACATAATTGTCGCTTGCATTTAAAAGGAGTTGAAGTAGCTGGGTTTCCACTGCTGTGAGTTCAATATGAGTGCTTCCCACTTGAGCCAGTAGCTGACCAGGAAACAATTTGAGATCGTCGAGGACTAATTCGGTCTGATTGTCGTCAACGCAATGTCTTCTATGTGCCGCTCGCATGCGCGCGACCAATTCCTTCGTGCTAAAAGGTTTTGTGATGTAATCATCTGCACCAAGGTCTAGTCCATTGACCAACTCTTTTTCTTCATCTAACGCGGTTAGCATAATTACCGGAACATCGCTTATTTTACGAATGGTTGGTAAAAACTCAAAGCCACTACCTCCAGGTAGCATAACGTCCAACAAGACAACATCGAAGTCTGATCTCCTAAGTTGTTTTTCCGCACTCGAAATTCTATGTGCTAGTACCGTAGTAATATTGAGTTTCTCTAAGAAGATCGAAAGTGCAGTTGAAAATTCTTTATCGTCGTCTACAAGAAGCACCTTCATATTAAATTTCATTTAACAACCCTGCAGTAATAGTCACAGTTCATTCTGAAATCTATTTCTTTTACAAAACGGATACCGAAGTGATGAAGAGCTGTAGTTTCTTTATCATTGACTCTATCGACGACTCTAATTAAAGCATCAGCTATTTCGATGGGAACTTCTTCTTGTAGGAAATGTCCAGCACTTGTGCGCGTTACTGGCGCATTAGGGAAGTTTTTTTGCATTGCTGGAAGACCTTTTCCTAAGATTGGATCTTTCATGCCCCAGACTATCTCTGCAGGAATATTTAAGGTTTTAACGTATTCTTCAATCTTGCGCATTGCATGAGTACTTGGATGATTAGGACCATCTGGAACCATTCTCATCATGGCAAGAGGTGCTTTAGCATTACCACTGTCATTAACAGGTTTTCCATATATCTCTGCTACTTTTGGAGTCCATGATGCAGGATCTCCTTGCACTCTTCCTAGTCCATCAAAGATAGAAAAGAAAACTTCTAGGATCATTTCCCCTATAACTGGAGTTTTAACAGTTGCGTGGGCCGGAGAAAGATCAACACTGATCGAAGGAGCACCGAACCCTGTATTCATAAGAACAGCTCCCTTAAGTAGGTTAGGAGAGAGAGATAATGCTCCCATACCTATAGGTCCTCCCCAATCCTGTCCTGCATAAACTAATTCTTCTAATTCCAGTTCATTTAAGACTGCACTGGTCCACCTAATGTGGTTTTCTAATGTGTGTTCACTTACCGGGATTTTAGAAGAGAACCCGAGTCCAAGGACTGTGGGCATGATGACCCTCACTTTATCCAGAGGTAAGCTTTTTACTACTTTCCTGTAAAGAAAGCCTGAAGTGGGGTTGCCATGCATTAGAAACACGGGGAAGCCTTTGCCTGTCTCAAGGACATGCACCTTTAATCCTGGCTCAACTTCAATGAAGTAACTCTTGTAGTCCGAATCAACCATAGCTGCCGCATAGTCAGGTAACGGAAATGCTTCGTATGTTCCTGTGTCCAAAACAACTTCGCCATTGCCCATTGGGGTAAAAGTATCTCCAACTCGGGTTATGTAGAAACCAAAAAAAGCGAATGCAATAACGAGAGAAATAAAGAGCTTAAATAAAATTTTCATAGGTAAAAGCTTGGGGTCATTTAACAGATGTTCAGGGTTAGGTAGGGCATTTGACTTAGAATTTTAGTTCATAACAAAGGTTATAAGAGTCATTGTGTTATCTACAGTCTATTTTGGTGAGTAATTAATAGGCGAAGACCAGGCTCGTTCCTGGATCGTAGTAGGAAGATCAGGTCGCGGTTCTACGCCAGCGCGAATCGCATCCCAGGTTGACCAGCGACAGGTTGGATTCTCAATAACTCGAGCATAATAGAAGGCACGTTGTTCCTGATTAAACTCTGGGTCTTGCCATAACGCAGATAGCTGAGCTGAACCCGTCCCTGCGTTAATAGAACAATCACGGATATCCACCATTGCGCCATTGTTAGGGCAACGGTTTGTTTCTAAATTCACTTCTGCCCCACTGGCACACGCGACATCGATCACCTTCTCGTGAGTCCCATCTGCATCAACCCAGCCTTTCACGATTTGTAAACGCTGTAACGGCGCACTTTGTGGGTCTGCCGATGCCATCACAATAAACCCCAGCGGGTAGGACTCACTGCTCTGTTCGTTATCAGCACCAGCGTTACTAGCAGAGATTGTACCTCCCATAGTAACGCCCTGAGCATACGCTCGCTCGATACCATCGGCCGCATTAAGCATGCTCTCATCAAAACCATAACCTGCGAACAGCCGTATCCGAATACGAGGCCCCGAGGTCGCAAACACTTCTTTTCTTCGAAACGCGCTATAAAGTGATTCCCTGGTGTTTTCTTCTGCCCATGCCGCGGCTAATCCAGAGGCACCAAACGTCGGAGTCCAACCAGCTGTATATATATCGCCATCAATTCTAATTCGTGACCTGTCACGCCCTATTAACTTCATGGCCTGGTAGCCAACCTCCGCGCCTACACCGGTTTGCGGCACGGAACCTCTCAGTTCTGCCGTGCCTGAAAGCAAGCCAAACTTTGAACTGAAGTCTTGCTCGTTGACTTCACTTGCACCGGTATGCGTATCGCTCGAGCCGATAAACCCGAACTGATAGGGGTTTGTAATGCCCTCTTGCTCCAACGCCAGGCCGTTTAACATTGCCTCACGAACATAAGATCCTTCCTGCTGACTTAGAACAGGAACTCCCACTCGATAGGTCATGATCTCAAAACCTGCCCACTCATCTCGAGTCGACAGAACCGGGTGAGTTTCCGACGTGCCCTTGATCTGAGTAATCTCAACAATAGGTTCATTCCGCAGTCGCTGCTTCGCGTAATCGTCATCCAAGGGGTTTGCAGCCCAATCTTCGAGCTTAAACATCTGGCCGTTGGAGCCATTTGAGTTATGGGGTATTGCCAGACTTTCTACCCCTCTCTTTCTGAGTTCATCCATCCACTGCCAAAGGTCCTCTGGATTAACAGAATGAAAACGAGAAAAAGGCTCGCGGGGCAGTCGACCTGTCCCCTTGAAAATAACGTTTCTATGCAGGTTGCCACTACCCGCCGTTGACGAGGTATATTCATATCCAGCAAATGTCGTGAAGTTGCCTGGGTCATAAAACTGGTCTGCTGCATCAATAGTGTCGCTCCATGTACTTCGAACGATGTCGAGCACTTGGTTACGATCCAATTGCCCCGTGGTGATCTGCTCAACGGCGTCAGGTAAGAATGAAGCAAATGAAAGAATTCGGTTCAACACACCGAACAAACCAGCATCCATATTTTCAGGCGCATTGAGATCATGAAGCGACTTAGCGATTTCATTTTTTGAAAATTCTGTCGTCGTATCGGCGGCCGCTTTCACCACCCCCAGGAACATTGCATGATCTGTCACCGCGTAGAAATCCAGCGGTCGTGACATCTGCATATCAAACCCAGCAGGGTGAGATATCGCCTCACCTTTCGCATAACGATAGGCATCATGGGGCGTAGCCAGTGTGCCAATAGTATAGCCGTCGAATGAGTTGGCGGTATGCACATGTAAGTCGCCAAAGTACGCTTTACGCGATCCTGGCGTATCAGTCGCTCTACTATGCAAGGCAGAGACAGGTTGTTGCCCACGTATGAGAAGCTCGGTTTCTGTCTGAAACAGTTTCGTCCCCATGGCCCAACCGTCAGCGCTCCGCCCCTCTACTTGAGCATCAAACTCAGCAGTCGCCACAATCTCACGTTCATTGGTGTGCAAGTCTTTAGGAAGAGACAAAGTTTCGTTTGATTCATCTGAACACGAGATTAATGCAAACCCCATGACAATCACGACAAAATGTCTAAACACCTTTACTAAGAGGTCTTTGGCGTAGCCACCTTCGATACCGTCAAAAGCGATTCGTCCATACATGGCAACGGTCACGATGCCTTTGATGATGATGTTATGCATGTTGGGTTCTCCCGGGGGTCATCTGTTTGTCTAGGGCTTCGAGCAGGCCTTGCTTGAGCAGGTTCTTTTCTCATTTGAAATTCTATGCAGCAAAGGACCTGAGGAGGCGCCTGACTTCCAGCGCCAGAAAAGTTAGGAAGTAACAGATCACCTCCCGTAGTTACACCCTTCGCATACGCTTGATCAACCCCATCAGGTTCCATTATTCGGCTCCCTCGATGACTTTAGCGGGCGACTCCCATTCGCTTTCGAGTAATCGCGCGCCCCGAAGAATGTTACCCATTGCGTAATTCCCTTCGTGGCAGGCGTACTCGTAGACTTTGCTGTCACTCGCTTTCCAGGTGTAACGACCACTCCAGGATTCCGACCAGACTGTCTCATCTTCTACTGTGAAATCGTAATCAAGGTCTCCGTTTTCGTTTCGGCTAAACCGCTCGATCACCTTAAGATTTTCGTCAGCGCCCACCAGACCATTAACCTCGAAAAAGTTGCGCGTCTCCACAACCAAAACATCTCCGTCCCAATACCCGATCGAGTCGCCCAGCCACTTGTTATTACCCTCGGGCAAATGCTCT
>MDSZ01187898.1_pt1 | contig 10127 bp, 5 predicted proteins | sample 811201 | NCBI WGS metagenome assembly MDSZ01 (sample SAMN05326647, study PRJNA326480) | marine metagenome | isolation source: seawater | place: Indian Ocean: North | collected 2010 | reverse complement strand
TTTACAACACAGAGCGCCTCCCCCTCGCGACACCACCAACACCACCACCACGCACGAACGCGCGAGACTCTTCTTCTTCTTCTTCTTCTTCTTCTTCTTCTTCTTCTTCTTCTTTTTTGTTTCGCGCGCGGCGCGCAACGATTATTGAGAGCAGACGAATACTAATAATGCGCTGTTGTTATTATTATGCGGCGGCTGTGTCCTACAGTTGGGCCCCGACGCATCAATGTCGTCGTCGTCATCAAAAAAGTCGTTGTTGGACGACGACGACGACGACGACGACGACGACGCGACGAGGTGGAAGCGACGACGCGACAAACACTCCAAAAGGAGGAGGGGGGATGCGCCGCCCCGCGTCGTTTTTTCGCGGAGTAGGGGCGCGAAAAGTCGTCGTCCCGAACGCGGCGCGAAAAGAAGAGGAGGAGGAGGAGGAGGAGAAAAACGATGATGATGATGATGATGATGCGCACGAAAGTTTTGAACAAAAAGAACAACAACAGCCAGTCGGCATCGACGGGATGACGCTGTGGTTTGCCCTGGGCTTCGTCTTCGATTTCATGACGCCATCGTCCGCGGAATGTCGGAAAATCATACGCGCCGCCGCGGAACAAAACAGAGTCGTCCTGAAAAACGTCTCCCAATGGAGGAAAGCGCAGTGGGAAAAAGCGGCGAAAGAACACGTGCAACTGAGGAACGCGCACACGCCATTACCGGGATGTCGAGGGTACCGGGTGTGCTGGCAAGCGTCGATACGAGACGGAGGCGAGTGTCCCCACGGAGACTTGATGCTGATCTTCGTCCCGAGCACGAGGAAGTTTCATCGAGAGGAGGATTTTAGGAAAGGCTTCGATTGCGGACCGCCGATGGACGAGAGAGAAAACGAGAAAGAAGAAGGAAACGACAAAGACAAAGAAACGAAAAAGAAGAAAAAATCGAAGAAAACCAAGACGACCGTGAAGAGCGCGAAGGAAGTTTTGGACTCTTTAGATAGAATATGTCAAGTGAACGAACAGTTGTGGTACGTTCGAGAGAGAATATTGAAGAACGGTGAGAGCATTGACGTTGAAGCGCTGGCGGAGAGCACGAAGAAGAGTTTAGGGGAGAAAGGTGACGAATTCAACGCGTCTTCCTCCAGCTCGTCGTCGACGGCGGCGGCGGCGGCGACGGCGGCGGCGGCGGCGGCGTTATCGTCGTCGAAACAAAAGGAAGAAGATTCAGACGAGGACGAAGACGACGAAGACGATTCCAACATCTCCACCATGGATAAATACGGGTCACCGGAACAAGCGTGGGAAAACGGCCAAGGTGCCGATGCCGTCTCTTTGTGGTTGCGGTTTAACATTAACTTTGATTTCCACGGGCCGGCTGGTTTCGTCAATCGATCGGTGGTGAAAGCCGCCGCGGAAGAAAAAGGCATACAAACCTCTCAGTGCGAGAGTTGGCCGAAACACACGTGGATTGATGTCGCAGAAAGGGCGGGCGTGACGTTCAAGTCTTCGCACGCGGCGATTTCGCAGTGTGGTCGGGGTTGGAAACTCTGTTGGGTGGACGACGACATCAACATTACGATGAAAGGCAAACGCGTACCATCGCCCGAGAGCCCTACGAGCGACGACGACGATTCAGACAGCACCAGGGACGAGCGACGACGACGACGACGAGGGAACGACGGTGCGAGTGCAAGTCAAGAAGACGCGACGACTAGTGGTGTACCTCAAACCTTCGTGTGGGTTCCGGAAACGGCTAAATATTACACGTTCGGCACGGCGTTGAAGAATAAACGATCGAAAATTGCCGGCGTTTCCGTACAAGACGTCGCGAAAGCAGCCGTTGCGGCGGCAAAGTCGCAGCCACCACCTCCCGGTTTGAAAGCTGCACTTTTGCGCGATTCAGATTTTTTGGCAACGCTTGGACGCGCGGCATCGAAAGAAACTGCGGAGAAGAAGAAAGAAACCCCTTCGCCGCACGAAGACGAAGACGCGAGAGAAGAAACGAGAGAAGAGAAACTTTTAGCCATGGCGCGCAAAGCGAGCGAACGAATGGAAGAGGACGAGAACGATGATTACGAAAACCAAAGCAGAACTGTGTATCCACCTGGATTCGACGGTGCCGATGGCGACGGTGCAAACACCATCGACGGTACGCACATCAGTTCAGAGTTTTACTCTCGATCCGCCGGGTATTTATCCTTCGTAGAAAACGATTGGACCGAAGAAGACGCCATGCGACAGATGGGTTTGAAAAACGTTCCAGATTATTACAGCGATGAAGTGCTCTCATCGCTAGACGAAGAGCAGGAGGATTTGACAACATCGGAACAAGGAAAAGACGGAGATGATGAGGAAGAGGAAAAGTTGCCCAAACCGGTCACTTTGTTCGATTTCGAACAAAGAGACGAACAAGTGGCGCCTTTGGAAAGTCCGAAAACCTTTCCAGACCGAATGGCAGAGTCACAAGGACAAGATCAACAGAGCATTGCTAGCGTCGCGAAAACGAGCAAACACCTCGATCTGTGGCAAAGGTTCCCGGAGGATTTGCCGGATACGAAACAGTGGCAGCTCTACCGACTCGCCGGCGTGGATTATCTCGTCGCGAAAATGGAGGACGGTCGCTTAGATTTGAGCGACGTCATGAAAGTGCAAAGAGATGAACACACCGGTCGGTGCACGTCCAAGCTGGAACGCGTGGACACGTCAGGTCAAATAGGAACATCTCTTCAGCCTATGCACTACGCGCCGATACATTGGACGGAACAACACCACGATTTGCAAGAAGGATGGGACGAAACGAACCCAGATCCGAGAGCGTTGTCTACGTACACCAGGGAGTGGGAACGAACGACGAAAGTCTATCTGGTGCCTAAAAGCAGCGATGACGTCGAAGCTACGCTCGATTTTACCAAATCGTTGATTTTAATCACCAACGGCGAATCTTCCGAAGATATCTTCCAAGTCCACGACGCCATCTCCGGCGCGCGCGAAAACCCAAACGGTGTTTTGGTCGTGAAAAAAGGCGAACTCACCGTAGTTCCGCAATCCAACGTTCCTGGGTACGAAGAGCTCATTCAAAATTGGGAGCAAGAGGTCAATTGGACGGAAGAGAAGAAGAATTTCAACGAAGATTTTTACCGAGAGATTGATTTTGACCAAGACATTGGCGACGAGACGCCGGAGATTGATTTGATTTGATTCGCGATAGATATTCACCCTTTTTCACCATTGTTACTATTATTATTATTATTATTATTATTATTATTATTATTATTATCATCAATATTATCATCATCATCATCATCATCACCATCTCCCTCGAAGTATTATCGCAGCAACGCGTGCGTAAACAGTGCATTAAACGCGAGGTTTTTACGTCACGCGGATGAGCTGTTGTGGTGTCGCGTTCAAACGCAAAATCTCACATTTTATTATTATTATGTGTACTACAATGGTACGTAAGTACGTAGTAGGAGAAAGGGAAAACAACAACGTCAAAAAGTGCGAGCACGACGCGCCAGCGATGACGACATCCGATGACGGTTCAGAAGGTGCGATACGCACCACCTACCCCGAGCGCGTCGTCGAGTATCGAGACCTTCTCTCGAAACTCTCTCCGGACGAGGCGTTCTTTGAGATGGCCAACTGTCCGGTCGTGAGCTTCCAAATAGCGGAAGACGACTTCCATTCTTCAACTGTTTTTCATCCGGAAAAATCGAGGACGACGACGACGACATCGTCATCATCATCCAACGCGAGGATGATACACGTGGAACAAAAACAGGAACTGGAAAACAGCTGCGGAGGTATCGTGTGGGAATCCGCGTTCGCGTTGGCCGAGTATTTGAGGAAGACCGTATTTGAAAAGAAGAAGAAGAAGAAGAAGAAGAAGAATGCAACAAAGACAACTCTGCTAAGAGATTGCATCGACATCGGCGCTGGCACTGGATTTTTGGGTATCTGGGTCCACAAAGTTGCTAAGATGCAAAGGACGGTACTCACGGATACCATGAAATGTTTCGATTTGATGCGAAGGAACGTAGAGAGGAACTTTAGTAGTAATGATGATGATGATGATGATGATGAGAGGAGTCACGCGACGATAGATGTGAAACCGTTAGATTGGACGAGCAAACAAGATTTAGACGCGTTGACGACGACCGGGCGAGGAAAGTTTGATTTGCTCGTCGCGACGGACGTCATATTCGCCGAACGACTCGTGGAACCATTGATTCTGTGTTTGAAAACGCTTATTGATCCAGAGAGAGGAGTGTGTTACGTGTGCGCACAGCCTAGAGATAAAGCGGCATTTGAGTTGTTTCAGGACTTGTGCGCGAAAGAGTTCAGAGAGTTTAGAAAAGTGCCAAAAGAAGAATTAGATTTTTCGTTCGACGCCGAATGTGAATTATTTGAAATGCGATTGTAGGTACGTAGGTAAATTATTTCTTTCATTCCAATCGTCTAACCGCGCCTAATCTGCGAAACTTTAACACACGCTCTATTTCCTCTTTCGTGAACAATTTTGCAGCGTAGTCGAGTTTTGGATGCGCCATCAACTCGGAAATCTTCGAGCCGTATCCTTCGCCTTCGCACCACGCCTCGCATTCCGCGGCTTGGATTAACAAGCTTGGAATGCATACGAACTCGCACAAGCGTCGAGATGCGAACGATAAAGACGACGGAGAGGCAGATCTTATTGCATCCTGTTCATGTTCGTCGTCGTAGCGACCAAACTCATCCTCCTCGGACGTTTCTAATTGATTGACATCCAAGAAAAGCGCTTTGATCACTTGCGAGAGTGCTCGCATCGTTCGCAACTTCACCTCTTTCTTGTCCGTAGACGCAGATAGATATCGTAGTTTGAGAAGCGCGCGAATGCCTATGGTTTCTTCACCTTTTGCTTCGCAGTACACGGAATAGTCATCGATTGCAGCGAGCGAATCTTCCTCGATGCGTTCTTTGCTGAGCGCGGCTTTGAGAGCTTCGTGGAAAGAGTCCGCTTTGGACGCGAGAAGCTCGTGTTCGACTTCAAAAAAATCGTAGACGTCCGTTGTTAACCGGAACCAAAACTCTTTGGATGCCGATTGTTCTTCCGACTTTTCTTCCTCCTCCAATTCCGCGATGTCGTCGTCCTTCAACCACGTGGAATTCTCGCCGCCAAGGAGACTCAAGACGCTCTCGACGCACTTCGCCGCTAAAGCCGAATCTGATTCTCTCTTTTCATTTTCGTGGAACGGCCTAATGGCTAAATCATGTTCACTTCTTTTCGCTCTGTTTACACTCGCAACGCTATTTGTATCGTACGCGTCTTCGATTTCATCTTCTGGAGGTACAAAATTCCTTTTCGCGCTCGCGCGCCATTTCTTGAACAACTCACAACATTCAAAGTACTGCACCCAATCATTCAGCTCGCGCACGTTTTTAGAATCGAGCTTATCCATTTCAAAATCTACTGTTTCAGGGTCGAGAAGGTATGGATGCACCTCAAAATGGATCAAATCCATCGCGTCGAGCTCTCCGTTGAAAAACTCTTCGTTCCCAATCTGCGCAAACAACGACGACGACGACGACGACGTCGCCATCGTCGGCGCATCGGCGTCAACGAAAGTCTGTGCGATAGCTCCATACGTGCGTCGAAGTGCGCGTTCACGAAGGAGTTTACAAGCGAAAGATCGAGCTTCTTTGACAAAGGCATTGTTCACGTCCCTTGTTGCCCACTGAGAAAGAGAGTTCAACCATCTCGCGGTGCAATGCGAATACTCCTCGAACCTTGATTTATCGAGCGTCATACGTACGATTTTCCTTCTGTTACCTTCGCCTTCGAGTGGAATCCAATTCGAAGCTTCCTCGTGACGCTTGACTTTCGCATTCGGAGATGTCAATGAAGAATGGAAAACGTAGAAATTTGAAAGAATTTCCGCGCGTTCGGGCGCGCTAAGCTGCGATGCGTACAAGGATACGAGTGAGTAGCGTTTCTCGGTTATGAGAGTGACTACGTATCTCCCAACAATCTTGTCGCAATCGAAATCCAATCCACGCGAACCAAAGAAGTCGCCACGTTCTCGTAATTCCCGTCTTTCTTTGTCTGTTTCGGCGATGAGCACGTCTTTTAAGCTCAGAACGAGATTTGCGGCGAATCGTTGAAACGTGCGCTGAGCGTCGATGCTATCTGAGGAATCTGGTTGGAACACCTTGTCGCACAAAATGTTTTTTACGATGTTGTCGATACCGCCGAGTGCTAAGTCTTTCTGTATCGTTCGGTGCGTTTCAAGCCCTTCTCGGTGGAGTAGCTTTTCCAACACATCGAAAGCGGCTCTCGGAGTGGGTGGACAACTCTCCACAATTTCTCGCGTTGGCCATCGCGGCGGTCCATATTCGTCATCGATATCGTCGCCCTCGCCGTTTTCTTGTTTGTCGTCATCTGAATCCGAATCTGAATCGTTCGCTTCGCGAATCGGTGGGCCTACGCTAAAACCAATATTTTCTCCTTCAGAATCTTCCGAGGAGAGAAATTCTCCGACAACAGACTCGTCCCATCTTTTCATCAACTTCCTATCGACGCAATGATCGACTATAGATCGAAACAGCACCCATGAGATGGCGTCGTAGCTATCACCGCTCATCACGCCAGATGCAAACTCGTCGGACTCTGCCGCGGCTGCTAACATCATGCCGTCAACGTCGCCACACAAACTCGCGTATATCGCGGCTTCGTAAATAAGCCGTTCGCGTTCGCTCGGCGTCAACGAAGACTTCGCGTTATTGCTGCTATTATCCAGTTTACTCAGTAACTGTCTCGACGCTTTGTGTAACGTCCATTTCCACAGCCGACGTCGATCTACGAGTGCGCTGTTGTGGGTATTCCTATTACTAGTATTGCTATCATCCACATCATCAGTTGACATCATCAAACATTCACTGACGACACGTTCATCAACCGCATCGAGTTCGTTCTGGACGTGTAGTGGAATTTCATCAAAGCTTCCGTTTTTAGTGCCAGGGTTTTCGCGTCTTAAGATTGCGTGAACCCGTGCGTCATCTCGCACGCGTTCTTTGTCGCAGTTCTCGCCAACTGGAACGAACGACCATCCACTCGCGCCACCTAACGCCGCCGCTCGCCACGGCTGTCCGCATTTGACGCACAACTCTCTTGCTTGTTCGATATCGCCCGAGCGCACAACTTGCCATAGTTGTTTTAACAGTTTCGTTTCGTTTTGCGCGTCGATAGGGACTAATGCCCCTTTTTTCGCAACCGATGACGACGACGGAAACTGCGGCTGTAATCTTCTGTCTGCGTTATTACTTTGAGAATCCCCGCCGCCGAGGACAATGCCGTCCATATCCAACCGTTGTGACAGCTCGCGTTCTTCGAAATCCTGCGTCGCACCTTGTTCAACCGCCAAAGCTGTTTCTTTAAACGTTCCACAATTCACATCCAACGCATTTAAGACTCCGTGAGACGTCGCGTCGATCATCGCATTTTCACGTACCCCGCTGCTCTCGAACGCTTCCCTCCGTAGCTTGGTCGCTTGATTCTCCTCTAACCACGCGACGATTCTTTGTGTTCGAAACAGCACGGGATCTCTTTTCTCATCGCGAACGAATAATCGCGCTCTCACGTCCATCGGCGGTAAAAGAACGTCTCCCGAATACCCGTTCCCTTCGCCGCGATTCGCGGCTACCGTTCTCACCTTTTCGATCTCGAATCCGTTTCTGTCTTCGTATAAGGCGTCGCCCATCAAATGGTTCACTAAGTTCCACGTTTTTGCTTCTCGTTCCAGCTCTTCTGCTCTTTCGATCATCGCGTTCGCCTCTTCTCTCTTGTTCGCGTCGTCGCTTCTTCGTCTCAGCACCCGATGTGCTTCTGCTCTCAAATCGTCGCTCGCTTCGAACGCGACCCGTTCGAACCGTTTCGGCGCCGATGTCGCGAGAAGGCGTCTCATTTTCACCGCGGCAAACACGTCGCCGAAACCGTATTCTTCCGCGAAATCGAACGGCGTTGTTGCCATCCCCGTCTCTTCGTCTTCTTTTGCGTTTTCTTCTTCAAAGTCGATCGTCGATTGGTCGTTCGTTTTATTAAACTCACGAGTCGTCGTCCGAGTCGTCGTCGTCGTCGTCTTTCCCGTTGTTGTTCCCATTTTTGCGAACGATGATGATGATTCAGACGACGACGATTCGGACGACCGTTTCTGTTGTTGGTGGTGTTCGACCCCAGACAAAAGCCGCCCGGCGTTCTTCAAACCGCGTCGTTTCACGAGTATCGACGAGCGCGGAGAAAACATCCTCCCTCTCCTTCTCTCTCCCCTTTCGTCGTTTCCGTCGTCGCCGTCGTTTCCGTCGTCGCCGTCCCTTTTTAAGACGACGACACCAACGTCGCTAATGGGTCGAAGCGTGTGGAACATCTCCTCTTCCTCAAATCCTTCTTCTTCTTCTTGGTCGCTTCTTGGTGGTCGCATCGTCGTCGTCGTTTACGTCGTCAAAAGTCGTCGTTTACGTCGTCGTCTGTGAATACTCGTGGTGGTGGTGGTGGTGGTGGTGATGGTGGTGGTGGTGGTGGTGGTCTTGCGTTTTGTGCGTTTTAAAAAAAGTTCCTATACTTTGTCGTATTATACTAAAGTAAAGTAAAGTGGGGTGGATTTTTTTATACATTCATTTTCAAAGCTTTTTGTTTTCTTTCTTTTTCTCTCTCTCTTTTTCTCTCTTTCGAGTACGTACGTACGAGTAGTGAAGTGCTTTTTTGATACGAAGAGGAGAAGTTGAAAAAATGAGAGCACACTATGACTGGAGGAGGAGGAGGAGGAGGAGGAAAAAAATGGCAAAAAAAAAAAAAATCAAAAATCAAAAATCTGCCAGACGATTTTAAAGTCGACGACGACTTTGTTTGACACTTTTAAAAGTCTCCTTCTTTCAGCAGATTGCTTGGAAGAAAAAAGAAAATTCTCCTTTCCTCTTTTGTAATAAGACGAAAAGGAGGAGGAGACGCAAAAACGACGGTACCTCACGACGCTTTGAGGAGGCCAACGAGACGACGACCGGAAGAAGGGAAAGCGCGCGACGCCCCCGTTTTTTCAAAAAGAGCGCCCCCACGACCGAGAGACGCATTGGCGGTAGGTTTTTTTTTTTCGTCGTCGTCGTCAAAGTCGTCATCCGGATCGTCTCGCGTCGTCGTCGTCCCGCTTTTCTTTTATTAGTATTCCTTTGGGGGTTTCCCCTTCTTTTTTTAACCCCCTTTTGCGAGACGAGAACCAAATCAAACCGCGCAATCACCGGTGATCCCGATGTTGTGCGGTGATGCGATGTCAAACCTCCGTATGGCTGTGGAAACGAAGAATGATGTCGTACCCACAGGCCCGAGCAATAAAAACGACTCTTTTTTAAACTTGAGAATGTAGTATTAACCCCCTCCCCCCTTTTTTTTAAAGTAAAGAAGGTGCGCAGAAGGAAGAAGAAGAAGAAGAAGAAACGCGCGCGCGCGCGCGTGTGTGTGTGTTTCGGCACTCAAACGGAGTCGCAGTCGCGCGCATTCATAACTCGTGCGCGAGGTTGGAACGTTGCGGTTGCTTTTTTTATATACATATACATATACGCCAAGAGAGGTGGTTTGAAAATGCCTCTCGCGTCGCGTTTAGGATTCCGTCCGGGGGGCCGCGGACACCGCACGCGCAGATTTTTCGCAGCTCCAAACGTATTTCCGTTTCTTCTCGCGTCGTTACTGTGTTATGCGATGTGCGATCAAGTGCACGCTTTGAACACTTGGCCCATCAAACTATATAAGAATGCAACGGTGGTACTGAAGCCGAGCGAAGAAAAGCAGAGCAACAAAATCGAGTTTGATACGCAACGCCTCACCATCTTCAACTCGTTCAAGCTAAACGCGCCTATTTCTGGCGAAGATGGGGATACTTTCGATGTCTTGAGTGAACTTGAAGCCGCTTTGGACGACACACACAGCCTAGCGTCCGAAATGTTGCAAACAGAGCTTGAATTTGACGTGTACGCAGTGGCTCCCGCTTTAACGGATGCAAATTTAACGGATGCGATAGAAAATTGTCTCGATGAAGCTCCCGTTGATGGCTTATGTTCAAGATATGGATTGATTACGACAAAATTTGGAACGATGCCAAATTGGGACATGAG
>MDSZ01143704.1_pt1 | contig 10127 bp, 11 predicted proteins | sample 811201 | NCBI WGS metagenome assembly MDSZ01 (sample SAMN05326647, study PRJNA326480) | marine metagenome | isolation source: seawater | place: Indian Ocean: North | collected 2010 | reverse complement strand
TTCTTGAAATTCCTTTAGGTATGATGACTATACAATAGCTGCAATTACCATTGGTATAGCTGTTGATAACAGTATTCATTATATTTATAGATTCAAAGAGGAATTTATAAAAATTAATAATTACGAGAAAACTTTAGATAAATGCCATAGTACAGTTGGTATAGCTATTCTTAACACTTCTATTACTATAGTATTTGGATTTTCAATTTTAGTTTTATCAAATTTTATTCCCACAATTTATTTTGGTTTTTTCACAAGTATAGCAATGTTATTAGCAATGGTATTAGTTTTGACTTTACTGCCCAAGTTAATTCTTACAATTAAACCTTTTGGTAAAGAGATTAATAATTTTTCATTATGATTGATTTTATAGAACGCTTTGTAGGAAACATAAATCTATTCGATTTTTTTTTCTTTATAATTTTGATTTATTTTGTAATTCAGTGTTTTCTTAAAGGTTTTTCTTTAAGCCTAATTTCATTTATGAAGTGGGTTTTGTCTACAATAATAACAATTATTTTAGTTCCAAAAATACAACCATTAGTAAGTGAGTATATTCAATCAGAGTTTTTAAACAGTATTGGACTTGGTGTAGCTATTTTTATTTTTACACTTTTTATTACAATATTGATTGGAAAAACTTTGACTAGAGTAGTAACTTGGACTGGCGTTGGTCCTATTGATAAAGGATTTGGTTTTTTATTTGGTTTTTTTAAAGGATATATCGTTGCTGTCTGTTTATATTCTATTTTAAATTGGTTTTATCCTTTTCAAAATTGGGGTATATCTGTAGAGAAGGCTATTTCATATAATTTAATTAGTAAAGGTAGTGAAATATTGATAGAAGAATTTCCTTCTAGTGAAGATTTCATTGATACAAAAGAAAAAATTGAAAAAATTTGATTTAGATAAATTAAGAGAAGAGTGTGGAATATTTGGTATTTCTAGTCATGAAGACGCGTCGGCTTTAGTTGCTTTAGGACTTCATGCCTTACAACATAGAGGCCAAGAAGGTTGTGGAATTGTTTCATATGATGGTAAAAATTATCACTCAGAAAAAAGACAAGGATTAGTCGGCGATCATTTTACTGACACTGAAACTCTAAAAAAACTACCTGGCACCTTTGCTATTGGTCATAATAGATACTCTACTACTGGAGAGACATCTTTAAGAAATATACAACCTTTTTTTGCTGATTTACACATGGGTGGACTAAGTGTGGCTCATAATGGAAACCTAACTAATGCATTGCAGCTTCGTGAAAATTTAGTAAAAGAAGGTGCAATTTTTAGAACTACTAGTGACACAGAAACAATTGTTCAGCTTATAGCAAAATCTAAAAGGGATAAATTCAAAGATAAATTAATAGATGCATTATTTCAAATACAAGGTGGGTATTCTCTTGTATTATTAACTAATAAAAAATTAGTTGGTGTCAGAGACCCTTATGGAATTAGACCTTTAGTTATTGGCAAACTTAAAAATTCATATATTTTAGCTTCTGAAACATGCGCACTAGACATTGTTGGAGCAACATTCATAAGAGAAATAGAAAATGGTGAAATTATTATTATTGAAAACAATAAATTACAATCAATAAAACCTTTTCCGCCACGAAAACCTCGACCGTGTATCTTTGAATATATTTATTTTACTAGGCCTGATAGTTTAATAAATAATAAATGCGCTTATGAATATAGAAAAAATCTTGGGATTAAATTAGCTGAGGAAACTGATTTAGAGGCTGATCTTGTTGTTCCTGTGCCAGACTCTGGTGTCCCAGCCGCTTTAGGATATTCTGAAAAATCGAAAAAAAGATTTGAATTAGGTTTAATTAGAAATCATTATGTTGGAAGGACTTTTATAGAACCAACTCAAAATATTAGAAGTTTAGGAGTTAAATTAAAACTTAGTCCAACAAGAACTATAGTTAAAAATAAGTCAATTATTTTAATTGATGACTCTTTAGTAAGGGGAACTACTTGTAACAAAATTGTAAAAATGCTTTACGAGAATGGAGCAAAGGAAGTACATGTTAGGATAGCTTGCCCGGAAATTCAATATCCAGATTTTTATGGAGTTGATATGCCGACTAAAGAAGAGCTTTTAGCACACAATAAAAATATTGACCAAATGTGTGATTATATAAATGCGAAAAGTCTAAAATTTTTAAGTTTGGAAGGTTTATATGATGCATTAATAAAAGAAAAAAGAAATTCGACTTATCCTCAATTTAGCGATCATTATTTTACTGGTGAATACCCTGTTAAACCCCATGATAATGAACGAGGACTACAAATTAAACAATTATCTTTATTAAGTAGTAAATCTAACAGTTAATTTAATATATTTAATCTATTTTTGTTATCGATAAACATCACTGTGTTATTTATAATTATAGGATGAGTAATCATTTTTGACGGTAATTTTCTAACTTCTTTTAGTTTACCGTTTATCTCAAACTTAATTAAGTAAGAATTTTCCAAAAACATCACAATTTCATTATTTATAAATAAAAAGTCTTTGATAGCTGTTAACTTTTTTTTGGCATCTAAATAATTTGCAATTTGAGCATCTATATCTGAAGAGTAAATAATTTTTTTATTATTTAAATCTAAAGCTATCAAATAATTATTATTTGTTACAGTAAAAACAAAATTATTATTAATTATTGGTTTTAAAACAGATGAAAAATTAAAAATATTTTCGATTGATCCAGAAATTTTATCGAATAAATAAGTATTAGTATTTGATGATATTATTACTTTATCATTATTATTTACAATTTGATTTCCAAAAAATAAATTGCTTGGATTATAATCTATAGATTTATTCAAATTAGTGAACCAATTTATATTTGCTTTATTAAAATTGATTGAATAAATAGATCCATATGAATTTATAAAAAATACAGTATCTGCGCCGTTGGTTGAAATGTTATTTACAAATTGATTTTTAACAACAGTTTGCTCTGTAGGGATTTTATTAATTAAATTTCCATTATTTTTATTAAAAAAAAATAAATCATTATCTTGATTTGATGCTATAATCACATTTTTTAATATCTTTAAGTTTGATCTGAATGGTATCTTATAATTTTTAGCCCATATTAATTTTTTAGTCTTAATACTATATGCATATAGATAACCAATATTATCAGCAGTATAGACGACATTATCCTCTATTATCAAATTTAGTTGCTTTTTTATATTTTTGAATTTTTTTTTATAAAAATTAAATTTTGAAATAATTTCGTTTTGAATGATAGAGTATATAATAATATTTCCTCTTTGATCGTTAATTATTAAATTATTTTCATAGAATAAAATAAAATTATTTATTTTATGGGTTGATAATTTTTTACTTTTAGAAATTATTTTATTATTATTTTTATATTTAAAATTTTCTGAATTATTATTATATTTATAATAAATGTCATTCCAAACATTATTTGTGATTGCTTTTGTTATTTGAAAATTAAAGTTTTTATCTAAATTGATTACTTTTTCGAAAGTATTCCTAGAGGTTGAAATTTTTTCAAATCCTTCAAAAAGCTTTTCTTGCTCTTTTGATAAATTTTGATTATCCCAAATACCAGAATTCTTATCGAATGAACAGTTTGTGAATAAAAAAAAAATAATTAATATGAAGATCTTTTTCATTAATAATTACTCTTCTAAAATCTCTTTTGCTAATTCGCTTAATTTTGAATTTGTTTGACTTAATTTTTTCAATAATTCAATTCCCTCTTCTTTTTTTGAATTTTTAATTAAAAATAAAGCTTTTTTAAAAATAATTACTTCGTAATCTTCCCTACTTTTATCATTAAGAACTTCCAAAATACCAAAATAACTCAAAATTTTGTTTTGATCATCTTCTAATTCATTTTCTAAAATTTTGTTCAAAGCTAAAATTGAGTAAAATCGATTTTTGCTTAAAATAATTTCCTCATAAATTTTTTTGGACTCTTTTTTATCTCCAGATGATAAGAATAATCCAGCTGTAATATATTTTTCTGCTATAATTTTATTTTGTTTATTATTTTGATTTTCAAAATAAATTAAAAAAGCCAAAAATATAAATATTAAAATTAAAAATATAAAAAGTTTAATTTTATTATTATTATAAAATGAGACTAATTTATCCTTGGTGCTTTTTGTGTCTAATTCTTTATCCATTTAAAAAGTTTTTCAATGATGGAAATTTTTTCGATTTTACCTCTCTAGTATATTTTTTTACAGCTTTTGCAATAATTCTATTTAAGTTTGTATATTTTTTTACAAATTTTGGATAGAATCCGCTTATACCTAACATATCGTCTGTTACTAATATCTGGCCATCACAGTATGAGGAAGAACCGATGCCTATTGTGGGTATATTTATTTTACTGGTAATTAATTTTGCTGATAATGGAGACAAACACTCTAAAACTATTGAAAAGGCTCCAGCTTTTTCAATAGTTTGTGCTTCTTTAAGTAATTTATAAGCAGCTTTTCTTGTTTTACCCTCTATTTGGAATTTTTTTTTAAACTGCGGTGTAAATCCAATATGTCCCATAACAGGTATTTTATTATTTACTAAAACTTTAATTATTTCATAATTTTGTTTGTTGCTCTCGATTTTGATTGCATCACATTTTGTTTTTTTAATTATCAATTTTGCATTTTTTAAAGCAATATTAGCATTATTATAAGTACCTTTAGGCATATCAACCACAAATAAAGATTTTTTTACTCCCATTTTAACGCTTTGACTGTGTTGAATAATGTTTTCCAATTTTATTTTGTGGGTATTTTTATGGCCATATAAAACATTTGCAATAGAGTCACCCACTAAAATCAAGTCACAATAATTGTCTAAAATTTTTGCTATATTTTTTGAATACGCTGTTAAACAAACTATTTTTGATTTTCTTTTTTTTAAAATAATTTTATTTATCTTTTTATTCATCATTCGAGTTCTATAGTACTAGGTGGTTTAGATGTAATATCATAAACTACTCTATTCACTCCTTTAACATTATTAATAATTTTGTTTGATATAGTATTTATAAAATATTTAGGAAAATTGAAATAATCTGCTGTCATGCCGTCCTCAGATGTAACAGCTCTTAAAAGACAGATATTTTCATAAGTTCGTGAGTCTCCCATCACTCCAACAGTTTTAATGGGTAAAAGAGCGGCATAAGCTTGCCATATTTTGTCATAAAGTTTGTGCTTAAGAAGCTCATTAATAAAAATTTCATCAGCTTCTTGAAGTATCTTTATTCTTTCTGAAGTTACGTTTCCAACAATTCTTATTCCTAATCCAGGTCCTGGAAAAGGGTGTTTAAAATTGATATTTTTGACTAATCCCAAAGATTTTCCAAGAATTCGTACTTCATCTTTAAAAAATTCTCTCAAAGGCTCAATTAATTTTAATTTCATTTTTTTTGGTAAACCACCTACATTATGATGTGATTTGATTTTAGAAGTTTTACTTCCTGTTGAGGATTTGCTCTCAATAATATCTGGGTATAACGTGCCTTGTGCCAGATATTTTAAGTTTTTATATTTTCTAGACTCCTTTTCAAAAATTTTTACAAAAAGATTTCCAATAATCTTTCTTTTTTTTTCTGGATTAGAGATATTTTTAAGTTTATTTAAGAAAATTGATGATGCATTAATTAATTTTACATTTAGTCTATATTTTTTCTTAAAAATTTCATAAGTATATTTAAATTCATTTTTTCTCATTAATCCTGTGTCAACCATCACACAAATAAGTTTTTTTTTTTATTGCTTTGTTTATGAGTAGTGCAACTACACTGCTATCTACTCCTCCAGACAATGCGCATATTACACTATCTTTTTTAACTCTTTTCTTAATTTCTTCGATTAATCTTTTCTTTTGAGATTTAACATTCCAACTTTTTTTTATTTTACAGATTGAAAACAAAAAATTTTTGAAAATTTGTTTTCCGTTTTCTGTGTGAGTCACTTCTGGATGAAATTGAACTCCAAATATTTTATTTTTTGAATCTTCAATAATTGTAAATTTAGAAGCTTTGGTAGAGGCAATTGTTTTAAAATTTTTAGGTAATTTTACAATAGCATCCTCATGACTCATCCATACTAATTTTTTTGTATTTAAAAAATTTTTTGTTAAAAGTGAAGATCTTACTTTAAATAGGTATGTTCTACCAAACTCTCTTGTTTTATTTGAAGGCTTAATATTACCTCCAAATATTTTAGCAATCAATTGAAGTCCATAACATATTCCTAAAATTGGTATTTTTTTTTCAAAAATTTTTTTTGGTATTTTTTGAAATTTTTTACTTGTAACTGTAGATGGTCCACCTGATAATATTATACCTTTAATATTTTTAAAATTTTGAAGATTAATTACATCATTAGGAGTAATTATTTCTGAAAAGACTTTTAATTCTCTAATTCTTCTGGCTATTAATTTTGTTACCTGGGAACCGAAGTCTATAATTAATATTTTATCTTTCTCTTCTTGAAATTGCATTTATTTTTTAGATAAATTTTCAATTTCAATTTTCAATTTATCACTTTGTTGACAAAAATTATTACAAATAGATTTTAATTTTTTGTTTAATTCCAAACTCATATCGTAATCAGAATTATTTAATTTCAATTTTGCTAAATAGTAAATTGCCTCTTCGTTTTTAGGATTTAATATCATAACTGTATTTAAATTTTTTTCTTCCAAATTTTTTTTATTTTGCTTATTATATATTTTTGACAAATATAAGTAAGACATTTCACTTTTTGGGTTAAACACTATGTCTTGTTCAAATTTAAATTTTGCTTTTTCGTATTTATTTTTATTAAATAAGTTAACACCTTCTTGAAAAAATTCTGATTTTGCCAATAGAATATTTGGTAGTAGAAATAAAAAAAATAGAAGTTTAGTAAGAATTTTATTCATAGTTTGTAATTAATTTTTTTTTCTGTCATTTCTACGCTATGGACCATACTCTCATAAAATCCTGCTTTGGTAATTTTGACAAATTTTGCTTTTTTGTTAATTTCTTTTAAATTTTTAGCACCAATATATCCCATTGATGATCTTAATCCACCTTGAAGTTGATATATTATTTTTGAAACTTTTCCTTTATACTCGACTCTCCCTTCAACTCCCTCTGGAACAAATTTAGATTTATCTTTAAAATTTTTTTGAAAATATCTGTTAGCTGACCCTGAAGACATTGCTCCAATAGATCCCATTCCTCTATACTGTTTATAAATTTTTCCTTTTAACTTAAATTTTTTTCCTGGACTCTCATCGGTGCCAGCAAATATAGAACCCATCATTATTGCATCTGCTCCAGCTGCTATTGCTTTAGCAATATCACCAGAAAATTTTATTCCACCATCTGAAATTATTTTTATTTTTTTATTTTTAAGTGCTTTTTTTACACTCATTATTGCAGATATTTGAGGAACACCGATACCTGCCACCATTCTGGTTGTACAAATAGACCCCGGTCCTATTCCGACTTTTATTATATCTGCTCCTGAATTGTATAATTTTATTGCAGCATTCCCTGTTGCAATATTACCAACGCAAATAGGTAAATTTTTTATTTTTTTTTTTACTTTTGATAAAGTTTTTAAAACTTTTTCGCTATGTCCGTGCGCAGTGTCTATTACGATTAAATCCACTCCATTAAACATTAGAGATTTAGCTCTATCTATATCTTCCTGATTAGTTCCAATTGCTGCACCAACAAGTAAGTTTTTATTTTTTACTTTTTTAACCTCATTTGACTGATTTTTTATGCTCAAATTTCTATGAATAATTCCTAATCCACCTTCTTGAGCTATGGCAATAGCCATTTTGGACTCTGTAACTGTGTCCATCGCTGAAGTTAAAAATGGAACTTTAAGAGAAATTTTTTTTGTTAAATCCAAAAAAATGTTTGTTTTTGATGGAAGGATATTTGAATATTTTGGTAATAATAAAACATCATCAAAGGTGAGTGCTTCTTTTATTGTTTCCATATAAACTTATATACAATTATTAAAATTTATAAAGTCTTTAAAACTTCACAATGTAAATAAGTCTCTTTTGACTCTCTACGACTAGACTCTGGTTTAAAAAAATTAACTTTTTTAAATACAGATTTAGCTAGATTTTTTACCTCAATAAAGTCTTCACCCATGAACAATTTAGAAACTAATACACCTTTAGGTTTAAGTATATGTTTAGCGAAATAAATGACATCCGAGCACAGTTGATTAGTTCTAATTGAGTCTAGAGATTTATTACCTGTGGTATCTGCGGCCATATCTGAAATAATCACATCTAGAGAGGACTCAAAATATTTAGAAACCTCAATCTTAGTCTTTTTTTCTAATATATTTCCTTTTAGAAATTTTACATTTTTTAAAGGCTCCATATCTTTAATATCTATAGCCATTATTTTTCCTTTTTTAATTATTTGTCCTGCTACTTGTGACCAGCTTCCTGGAAAAGATCCCAAATCTAATAAATTTGTATTTGTTTTGATAAAATTATACTTTTTATTAAGCTCTAATAATTTAAATGAGGCTCTTGAACGATAACCCAAAGTTCTAGATTTTTTAAAGAACTGGTCTCTATGTTGCTTGATTTTCCAAGAATTACTTTTCTTAATTCTTTTTGATTTTTTCATTATAAAACATCTTCGTCATTTTCTTCAGCTGTTTTATTTATATTTTTTTTGTTTTGATTATTATATATAATAATACTTATAGGTAAGGAAATTAAATAACTTATTCCAAAAATTAAAAGAGTTTCTAGCGTATAAAATAATAATGCAATAAAAATGATACCAATGCCTAATAACAGAAAAACTGTTGTTTTTGGTGGAATAGAAATTTTTTTAAGTGATAAAGTTGGAACTTTACTCACTAATAAAATAGCAATAAAAATAGTGAAGAAAGGAGTAATTTTTTTAACTTCAATTCCAATATTTAAATTTGTTAATTCGTATATTAATGGCATCAGGATTAACAAGCCTCCAGCTGGAGATGGTACTCCCTCAAAAAAATTATGTTTCCAGTTTTCATTTTCATTTATTTTAGTTAAATTAAATCTAGCTAATCTTAAAACGCAACAAACAGAGTAGATAAGGGCAATTGTCCATCCCAATTTACCGTAATTTTGCAATTCCCAAAAATATAAAATAAAAACTGGAGCAATACCAAAGCTAACAAAATCTGTTAAAGAGTCTAATTCCTTACCAAATTCAGAAGTTCCTTTAATAAGACGTGCTACCCTTCCATCTAGAGCATCTAATATTGCTGCTAACAAAATTAAAGTTACAGCTAAAATAAAATTACCATCTATTGAAAATTTTATTGAACTTATACCTAAACATACGCCAGCTAAAGTTAAAATGTTTGGAAGTAAATACCTTGTTTTTTTTGATGAAACTAATTTAAATTTTTTATTCTCTTCCATTATTCTGAAGCTAATAGGCTTTCCCCTGCAACAACGTTTTGACCAAGTTTTGCCAAAACTTTTTTATTTTTAAAGTAAATATCTACTCGACTGCCAAATCTTATCATTCCAATTCTTTCGCCTTGTTTTAGATCTTGGCCTTGCTCTACTTCACAAACAATTCGTCTAGCAATTAAACCTGCTATTTGAACAATTATTATTTCTTCACCGTTGACTAACTTTATCTTAAAATAATTTCTTTCATTCTCTTCACTAGCTTTATCTAAGGAAGCATTTAAGAACTTTCCAGGTTTATAAAAAATCTCTTCTACCTTGCCGGATGAAGGAACTCGATTTACATGACAGTTAAATACATTCATAAATACACTCACTCTGGTGTAAGATGTGTTTTCTAATCTTAATTCCTCTGGTCCTGATTTTTCGGAAATATCAGTTATTAACCCATCAGCAGGACTAACAAGAAATTTATCGTCATTAATCGAGTATCTTTCTGGGTCTCTGAAAAAATAATAAACCCAGAATGTAATTAAAATAAAAAGGGCTCCCAGAAATTTAGAGAAAATCAAAATAACGAAATTAGCTAAAATTGAAATAGCTAAAAATTTATACCCCTCTTTATGTATCTTTGGAAATATTGTATTAAACATAATTAATAGTTTGATAATTTTTTCTT